>Ga0209634_1000474_pt1 | contig 31404 bp, 26 predicted proteins | sample LinPmetageLP40_FD_184043 | JGI IMG/M metagenome (GOLD analysis project Ga0209634, IMG submission 184043) | Marine viral communities from the Pacific Ocean - LP-40 (SPAdes) (version 2) | ecosystem: Environmental > Aquatic > Marine > Oceanic | place: Pacific Ocean | collected 2010-08-26 | reverse complement strand
TCGATCGACAGGCGCAGCGGAGCACCCTCGCGCGCAGGGTCGCTGAGATAGTCGTCGAACTCCGCCTCGACACCGGCGACGCCCTTGATTTCCGCCGCCCGCACGTCCTGTTGGCCATATCGCGCGCCACCCAGAATATGACCGGCCAGCTGGCCGTTGGGATAGACGCGCATTTCACGTTGACCGAACAGCAGTCCCGGTTCGCCCAGATCGTGCACAGCCTGCTGCTGCTCGGGTGAGATATTGCCTTTGAGCCAGTAGAACTTGGACCCGGACGTAAAACGCTTCTGCCACACCTCGACTTCCATGTCGGGGAAAATCTGGGCCAGTCCTTCTGCGGCTGTCAGCGGGTTGATCATCAGGCGCGGCTGCGCATAGAGCGCGGTTGCCGTGACGTTCGTGGCCAAAACGCGGCCTTCGCGATCAGTGATATCGGCGCGGGCCGAAACGATGTCGGCCCCGGCCAGCCCGCCGGTCGCTGGCTCGCGGGCGTCGGTGGCGGCAATCGTGCCCATCTTCAGACCGATGACCGCAAAGCCGAGCACGAAACAGACGGTGGTGAATTTCAACCGCCGTTCGGCGCGCGAGCGGACCTTTTCGGGGTTTTCGCGCGGCACTACGACCGTCGCCTGGGGACGCGGCACGGTCGGGTTCACCGGCACGAAGGGATCGGTTGCGAGGCCTCGGGCGCGGCGGCGGCGGATCATGGAAGCTGCTCCCCGTCATCGGCCAGAGTTGGCGGCGATATCACCCGCGGCTTGGCATCGGCACCGAAACGATACGTCATGACGATGACATCGCCTATCTTCTGCTCCAGCGCTTCCCCTTCGGCCCAGACCTGCGGCGATGCGGGCGGCGTTGGCAGTGCGGGCGGCGCGGGCGGTGGATAGCCGACCTGATCGGCGAGCGCAAAATGATCGGGAGCCAGCGGGATCAGGCCCAGTGTCTCGAAATTCATCTCAGCCAGCTCTTGCAGACGGTCGGGGCGATTCAGATAGGCCCATTCTGCACGCAACATCGACAACTCCTGATGGCGCGCGCCAATCGTACGCTCCAGCCGGGCGACATCGCGCTCTGTGGCGCGGGTCTCATAACCCTCGCCATAGGCCCAAAAAGCCAGGATCACGACAACCGAAACGGAGAGCGCATAAAGCAGAATTCGCATCAGATCGCTCCCAGACGAACTGGTTCAGGCAGGCCAAGCGCCCGCCGATCGACCCGGCCTGCGGGCGCATCGGTTCGTCGTGCCAGGCGCAACCGGGCTGATCGCGCGCGCGGATTTCCGGCGATTTCCCCGTCTGTCGGCCCGATGGCCTTATGTGTAATTTCGAATGCCGCGCGGCGGGCGGCGCGTTCGGGCGCATACCGGCTGCCACCACCACCCGCATCGGCGCGGTCGGCAAGGAAGCGCTTGACCGCCCGGTCTTCAACCGAATGGAACGAGACGACGGCCAGCCATCCGCCGGGTTTAAGGGTTCTTTCAGCAGCTTGCAGGCCTTCTGCCAGTTCGCCGAACTCATCGTTCACGGCGATGCGGATGGCCTGAAAACTGCGGGTCGCGGGATGACTCTGACCCGGCTTCTGACGCGGCAGGTTGGCAGCTATGGTTTCTGCCAGATCCAGCGTTGTGGCGAACGGCATTTCGGCCCGACGACGCACGATTGACCTGGCGATGCGACGCGCGGCACGCTCCTCGCCGTAGCGGTGCAGGATGTCGGCCAGCCTACCCTCGTCCATCTCATTGACCAGATCAGCGGCGGTCGGACCGTCATCGCCCATCCGCATGTCCAGTGGCCCGTCACGCATGAAGCTGAAGCCACGATCCGCACGGTCCAGTTGCATTGAGCTGACGCCCAGATCCAGAACGACGCCGTCCACGGCTTCACCCACCTCATCCATCTTCGAGAATACGCTCTTCACAAGTGTTACCCGCCCATCTGCCCAGTCGCGCGCCATCTGGTGGGCCAGCGGATCGCGGTCCAGACCGATCACCCGATCCGCCCCCGCCTCCAACAGCCCCCGGGTGTATCCCCCGGCGCCCATGGTGCCATCCAACCACAGCCCCTGAACCGGGGCCACGTTTTCCAGAATCGCGGCCAGAAGAACCGGAACATGTGGCGCGGCGGACTCACTCATGCGGGGCGGGCCTGCAACTGCCCCATCAGTCGACGGAACGCCGCTTCTTTGGCAGCAACGACGTGATCGGCACCCCTTCTGGCAGATCGGCCAGAACCTGACCCAAACGGCTGGTCGCGGCTTCGGGGGCAGCGGGCGAATGAATGCGGAAAGTCTTGCCCTTGCCGGCAAAGACGGCCTGATCGGTGATGCCGATGCGACTGCGCAATGCGGCGTTCAGGATCAGCCGACCGCTGTCGTCGATGCTGATGGTTTCGGCCTGCGAATAAAAATAGTCCTCCAACGCCTCGCGGTGCGGGTCGCCCTCGTCCATGTCCTCGATCATCTCGCCCATCTCGGCGACGCCCTGCGCGGTATAGGCAGTGTAATATGGAAACCGACCATCGCCGAAACACAGGATCATGTGCGGGTTCGTCCCTGCCTCGCGGTCGGGATCGCAGGCATCGAGCACACGGCGGAAGTCGGCGGGAATGGAAACCCTGCCCTTCACATCCACCTTGTGGGTGCTGGTGCCCCGGAAACGCTGCTCCAACCGATCCGTCCTGTCGTGGCGGCCTTACGACCCGCCGTTGCAATGCCCCTGAAAATGAAATCGGGCGAACCAGGTCTCTGCCAAAACCCGGTCCGCCCTGTTCTCCCGGCATGTGAACCCTGCTCGGAGTCCGTGTCGGGCGTCCATGGCGCGCTGCCACCTGGGGGGATGTATTGAGTACTGCGCGCGTCCGGATCTTCTGTCGTTCAGAGATATGTGGGGGGTGCCTGTCTAACCTGCCTCAAGTTTTTGCTTTTGTAGGGGTTGGAGGTCTGCGCCTCGATCCTCCCCGTTTCTCTGTATGGAGTTGATGCCACGCCTGAGGCGGTCGGGGAACCCTTTTTATGCCACTTCATCCCACATTTTTTATCCACAGGATGTGGGTAAGTTTGTGGATAGGCAGGGTCGGCACAACATGTTGTGCATTAAGCAACAATTATTGGCAGGTATGGTTAAAAATTTGAGTGGAGAAAAATCCCGCGATCCCGCGTCAGAGTTGCGGAATCCGCACATGAAAGCCAAATTTGAGCCGAAACACACGTGCGCGCCGTTTCTTACGGTCCTGACGAAGCATTCCTCTCATCCAGAAAGATGCTCTCAGTAAGGAAACTCTGACGCATTAGGCCCGATTTTCGAATCACGGATAGGTGCGGATTCGATTTCGGCAAAACCCTGCCGACCCTGAGACCACGAATGCCGGACCATGAAGTGGCACAAGATTCCAGCGGACAGCCCGATCAGGCGTGGCCGTTCGCGATCAGGCGGCGCGCGATTCCGGCAAAGGCGTCAGCCATCACGCCATCGCCCAGCGCGACCGGCGTTCCGGCATCCCCGGCCAGCCGTGTGTCCAGATCGATCGGCAATGCGCCCAGAAACGGCAATCCAAGACGCGCCGCTTCCGTCGCAACACCGCCATGACCGAAGATATGCGCCTCGTGCCCGCATTCGGGACAATGGAAGAGCGACATGTTCTCAATCAGGCCCAACACAGGTGTCTTCAGCGATGCGAACATATCCAGCGCCTTGCGCGCATCCAGAAGCGCGACATCCTGCGGCGTCGACACGACGATAGCCCCCTCGACCACTGCCTTGGTGCAGAGTGTCAGTTGCACGTCGCCCGTTCCCGGCGGCAGATCGACGATCAGAATATCCAGCTCTCCGTCGTAGTGGTCCCACTGCACCTGCCCCATCATCTGTTGCAGTGCGCCCATCAGCATCGGGCCGCGCCAGATGACGGCCTTGTCCTCGGCTAGCATCAGGCCGATCGACATCAGCGTAACCCCGTGAGCCTGCAACGGAATGATCGACTTGCCGTCCGGCGAGGCGGGACGCTGCGTGGCGCCCATCATGCGCGGTTGGCTGGGTCCGTGAATATCGCCGTCCAGCAGGCCGACCTTGCGCCCCTGCCGGGCCAGCGCGACGGCCAGGTTGGAACTGACGGTGGATTTGCCGACTCCACCCTTGCCCGAGGCAATGGCCAGCACGCGTTTTACCCCCGGCACGCGCATTGGCCCCTCCTGCGGCTTGGGATGGCCGCCGATCTTCAGCGACGGCGGGGCCTTTTCAGCGGTCGGTGCGGTCAGCACGGCCTGTACCCGGCCCGCACCCGGCAGTGCCGCGACGACGCGTTCGGCGGCGGCGCGCAGCGGCTCGGACACTTTGGCGATCTCGGCGGACGGCACCTCGATCACGAACCTTACGGCGTCGCCGTCGACAATCAGCGCACGGATCATGTCGCCCGAGACGACATTGCCACCGTCCGGCGTCTCGATGGTGGACAGGGCACGGGTTACATCGTCGCGGGAAAGGGACATCGCTGAGACCTCCAAAGGGGCGGTTACGGCCTAGGTGGCCCGCCCCGCGCCTGATGGCAAGGCCAGCGCCAGCGCCACAACGCCGCCAAGGCCTCCGGTCCAGATCAGGATGGACTGCAAGCCGAACCCGGCAGCCAGCCAGCCCAGCGCACCCGAGCCGACGGCCACCGCTCCGATGCCCACCACCACCCAGAGCGACATGACGCGACCGCGCAGGTTGTCGGGCAGATCCTCCTGCACCGCGGCCTGAAGGCTGACGCCGCAGAAGGTCGAGGCAAAGCCCGCCACAGCCGTCCAGCCCAGCGCCGCCCACCAGCTTTGCGACAGGCCAAGCGCCGCCAGCGACAGCACGCCGGCGACAAGCATCGCGCGGGTAATCGGGGCAATGCCGCCCTGCCCCGCGCCCGCCGTCTTGGCCAGCGCCGCGATTACCGCGCCGACACCCGCGGCAGCGGTCAGCAGGCCCAGACCCTCGGCCCCGCGCGCGTGTACGCCTTCGGCCATGACGGGCAGCAACTCCAGATAACCCCTGATCAACAGGGCGACCGCCGCCGTCAGGATCAATGCCCGACGCGCGACGCGGTTTCCCGCCAGATACCGCAATCCCTCCCCGACGCCGCGCAAGACCGAAATGTGGGGCATCAGCGGCAACGGCCGCGGGTCCATCCACCGGACGGCGACCAGCATCGGCAGGTATAGCGCCGCCGACATCCAGAGTGTCGCCACCGGCCCGACCGATGCGATGGCAAGGCCTGTCAGCACCGGCCCGATCATCCGGCCCAGATTAAAGTTCAGCGCCGAAAGCGCCACCACGGCAGGCACGTCCGCCATAGGCACAAGACGCGGACCCAGCGACATACGGACCGGGTGATGTGCCGCCGTAACCAGCCCGATGGCCAACGCCAGGGTGGCAAGCCCGACCCTTCCCAACCCCGGCCCGCCCGCGATCAACGCGGCTAGAACCAGCAGGGCACACATGCCACCCGAGGTCGCCATCAGCGCCCGGCGAATATCGGCGCGATCCACCACAACGCCGAAGACAGGTCCCGCAATGATCATTGGGGCCAGCCCGAGCGCCGCGATGAAGCCGACAAACGCGGGTGAACCCGAAACCTGCCACGCCAGCCAGCCCAGCGTGACGCGCTGTGCCCAAAGGGCCTGGACCAAGGGCACTGCTGCGAAGAAATACGCACGGAAGCCCGGATGGCTTAGCGCACTCATCCCAGGCATAGGTATAAAGGTTTCGCGATACCGGCAGATATCTGCGGTAATGACGCTCTTTCGCTATGCAAATGCTGCATAGCGGCATTGAATGTTCTGAGTATTGTGCATGCGCAGCAACCGCCCCATCTTCCTATCAACGAAACAACAAGCCGACCGGCAATGGGGCCGGGACGCACCAGAGGCAGAAGCCTCTTACACGAGGAACATACCATGGCTTATACCACATATGGCAATACCGGTGCCATCGCCAGCACACTGCGTGACCGTCTGATCACCCGCATCGAAACTGCACGTGCAGATTATGGCAAATGGCGCACCTATCGCAACACCGTGTCCGAGCTTGCTGCCCTGTCGAACCGTGACCTGGCAGATCTGGGCCTGAGCCGCTCGATGATCCGCGGCGTCGCTCTGGAAGCGGCCTACGGAAAGTAAAGAATACCCGGTTCGCCCTTTCCTCCCTTGGGCGATACGGGATACGCGGCGGCGATCTCCTCCTCCCTTGATCCGACCGTCGCACCTATTCCCGGTCTTCCTCCTCCCTTAGGCCGGGGACCCGCCCGAACCTCTCCTCCTCCCTTGGGGAACGGGCGACGTGAAGGACCGGTGGCGCTCATTTCCTCCCGATTGGAGCGTCGCCGGAGCCTTCGCAGAAATTACGGAACCGTTCCCGCCCAGCGCGTGTTCGGTGACAGACATTCGATCCAGGCGCGTTTCCTCCCGATGGCGCTGCGATCGAACCGGCGACGCCCCGTCCTCCCACGAGGCGGTTGCCAAAACAGAAACCGCGATGCCCTTCCTCCCTTGGGCATCGCGGTTTTTTGGTTCTGGATACTTCCGTGGGCCCGATTTTACGATCAGACCCGAATACCCATCCCGATCTGATGCAGGTGTCCTCCTGTCAAAACGGCACATCTCCCGCCTGATCAGCTCCCATCAGGAACCGCCCGACAATCTTCTTCGTCCCGGCCTTGTCGAACGTGACCTCCAGCTTGTCGCCTTCGATGGCAATCACAGCGCCATAGCCGAATTTGGTGTGGAACACGCGATCATCGACGGCGAAGGCCGAAACGGCGGTGGCATCGATGGTCAGGTTCCTTGCCTCCGATGGCTGCATCGTCGGGCGCGCCGTGTTCGATTGCAGGCGTCGCCAGCCCGGCGAGTTATAGACGTCGGCCTTGGCGGCCTTGGCGGGCATGTCAGATTCGACGCCGCCGGACGTCGCATCGTGCTGTGCCTCGGCCATCGTGTTCGTGCCGAAACCGCCACCGTAGAGGCCGGGGGGTGTCAGAACCTCGACGTGCTCGGCGGGGAGTTCGTCGATGAAACGCGACGGCAGTGCCGATTGCCACTGGCCATAGACGCGGCGATTGGCGGCAAAGCTGACCGTGCAGATTTCTTCGGCGCGTGTGATGCCGACGTAGGCCAGCCGCCGCTCCTCCTCCAGTCCCTTGACGCCCGACTCGTCCATCGAGCGTTGCGATGGAAACAACCCGTCTTCCCATCCGGGCAAGTAGACGACCGGAAATTCAAGCCCCTTGGCACCGTGCAGGGTCATCAGGGTGATCATCGGCTCGGACTGGGATTGTTCGTTGTCCATGATCAGCGAGACGTGTTCGAGGAAACCTTGCAGGTTCTCGAACCCCTCCAGCGCCTTGACCAGTTCCTTGAGGTTTTCGAGGCGACCGGGGGCTTCGGGCGTCTTTTCGTTCTGCCAGAAGGTGGTGTAGCCGGATTCGTCGAGAATCTCCTCGGCCAGATGGATGTGGTCGCGTCCGTCGAGCAGTTCCGACCGCCAGCGATCAAAGCCTTTGACCAGTTCGTCCAGCGCCTTGCTGCCCTTGCCGCCGATGGTCTTGGACAAGACACAAAGCCGCGCGCCTTCCAGCAAGGACACGCCGTTCGTCCGGGCCATGACCTGAATCGTCTGTTGGGCCTTGTCGCCCAAGCCGCGCTTGGGCGTATTGACGACGCGTTCGAAGGCAAGATCGTCGTCCGGTGACACGACGACGCGGAAATAGGCCATCGCATCACGGATTTCGAGACGTTCGTAGAAGCGTGGGCCGCCGATGACGCGATACGGCAGACCGATGGTGAGGAAGCGGTCTTCGAAGGCGCGCATCTGGTGCGAGGCGCGGAGCAGGATCGCCATGTCATCGAGCGAAAACGGGTCGAGGCCGCGTGTCCCGCGCACGAGGTTTTCGGCGTCTTCACCGATCCACCGCGCTTCCTCGTCCCCGTCCCAGTGCCCGATCAGGCGAACCTTTTCGCCCTCCTTGGCTTCGGTCCACAGCGTCTTGCCCAAACGTCCCTGGTTACCCGCGATCACCGCGGAGGCGGCGGCGAGGATGTGGGGGGTGGAGCGGTAGTTCTGTTCGAGGCGGATGATTTCCGCGCCCTCGAAGTCTTTCTCGAAGCGCAGGATATTGCCGACCTCGGCCCCGCGCCAGCCATAGATGGATTGGTCGTCGTCGCCGACGCAGCAGATGTTGCGGTGCCCCCCGGCGAGCAGCCGCAGCCACATGTACTGGGCGACGTTCGTATCCTGATATTCGTCGACGAGGATGTATTTGAACCATGCGCGGTATTTGGCCAGAATGTCGTCATGGGCCTGAAAGATGCCGATGACATGCAGCAACAGGTCGCCGAAATCGACGGCGTTCAGGGTCAGCAGGCGATCCTGATATTCGCGGTAGAGCGCCACCCCCTTGCCGTTGAAGGCCTCCGCCTCATGCGCGGGCACCTTGTCGGGGGTCCAGGCGCGGTTTTTCCAATGGTCGATAATGCCCGCCAGCATCCGGGGCGGCCATTTCTTCTCGTCGATCCCGGTGGCGATGATGAGCTGTTTGAGCAGGCGTTGCTGATCGTCGGTGTCGAGGATTGTGAAGTTGGATTTCAGGTGCAGGTCGCGCACCTCGCCGTTCATCGGGATCTTGCGCCCGACCAGTTCGGCGTGATGGCGCAGCAGCTTGACGCAGACCGAATGGAAGGTGCCAAGCCACGGCATGCCTTCGGCCACCTGCCCCATCATGCCACCGACCCGTTCGCGCATTTCGCGCGCGGCCTTGTTGGTAAAGGTCACGGCGAGGATTTCGCTCGGACGCGCCCGCCCCGATGCCATAAGATGCGCAATTCGCGCGGTCAGGGCGCGGGTCTTGCCCGTGCCCGCCCCCGCTAGCATCAGGACCGGACCGTCGAGCGTGTTGACGGCCAGCAATTGCGCCGGGTTCAGCCCGTCCATGTAGGGCGCGGGCCGGGCCGCCATCGCGCGCGACGACAGACTGGCGGATTCGAAGGCGTCGGAATCGTCAAAATCATTCATGCGGGATGAATAGAACGTGCATGCCCGCGAGGGAACCCCGTGTTCGTGTTGCGTTCTGCCTGCGCCGATATCGGCATATCGAACTATCTCGCCGTCGCGTGGGATCTTAATGGAACATCTTGCGGAACGGTCGGCGCCTGTCCGACACACGCAGTTGCCGCGCCGCAGCGATGCCGTTACCACTTCGTCATCCACAGACCCAGGGGACATGCAGATGGCCGACTTCAAGAAAATCCTGATCGCGAACCGGGGTGAAATCGCCATCCGCGTCATGCGCGCGGCCAACGAGATGGGCAAAAAGACCGTCGCTGTTTACGCCGAGGAGGACAAACTGAGCCTGCACCGGTTCAAAGCGGACGAAGCTTACCGTATCGGCGAAGGGCTGGGCCCGGTCGCGGCCTATCTGTCGATCCCCGAAATCATTCGCGTGGCCAAGGCGTCGGGGGCGGATGCGATCCACCCCGGATATGGGTTGTTGTCGGAAAACCCCGCGTTTGTGGATGCCTGTGCTGAGAATGGCATTACCTTCATCGGTCCCAGAGCCGAAACCATGCGGGCACTCGGCGACAAGGCCAGTGCCCGGCAGGTGGCAATCGCGGCAGGCGTGCCGGTGATCCCGGCGACGGATGTGCTGGGTGACGACATGAAGCTGGTGAAGAAACAAGCTGCGGAGGTCGGCTATCCCCTGATGCTGAAGGCCAGCTGGGGCGGCGGCGGGCGCGGAATGCGTCCGATCCTGTCCGAGGGCGAGCTGGAGGAGAAAGTGCTGGAAGGGCGGCGCGAAGCGGAGGCCGCGTTCGGTAACAGCGAGGGTTATCTGGAGAAGATGATCACCCGCGCCCGCCACGTCGAAGTGCAGATCGTGGGCGACAGTCACGGCAACATCTATCACCTGTACGAGCGTGATTGTTCGGTTCAACGGCGCAACCAGAAGGTCGTGGAGCGCGCACCTGCCCCGTATCTGTCGGAGACGCAGCGCGATCACATCTGTTCGCTGGGCAAGAAGATCTGCGAGCATGTGAATTACGAATGCGCGGGCACGGTCGAGTTCCTGATGGACATGGACTCGGGCGAGTTCTATTTCATCGAAGTGAACCCCCGCGTTCAGGTCGAACATACTGTGACCGAGGAAGTCACAGGCATCGACATCGTGCGCGCGCAGATCCTGATCGCCGAGGGCAAGTCCCTGACCGAGGCGACGGGCGTCGCATCGCAATATGATGTCACGCTGGACGGCCACGCAGTACAATGCCGGGTTACGACCGAAGACCCGCAGAACAATTTCATCCCTGACTATGGCCGTATCACGACCTATCGCAGTGCCACAGGCATGGGCATCCGTCTGGACGGCGGCACGGCCTATTCCGGGGCGGTTATCACGCGATACTACGATAGCCTGCTGACCAAGGTAACGGCCTGGGCCCGCACGCCCGAGGCGGCGATCAAACGGATGGACCGGGCGCTGCGCGAGTTCCGCATCCGGGGGGTCAGCACGAACATTCCCTTCGTCGTGAACCTGCTGCAGCACCCGAAATTCCTGTCCTACGATTATTCCACGACCTTTATCGACACGACGCCCGAATTGTTCGATTTCAAGGTGCAGCGTGACCGCGCCACCAAAATCCTGACCTATATCGCCGATATTTCCGTCAATGGTCACCCCGAGACCGAAGGTCGGCCGCGGCCCCACGCCGACATCCGCGCCCCCAAGGTGCCACCACAACTTGCCGATACGCCGCCTGCTGGCACAAAGCAGATCCTGGACCGTGATGGGGCCAAGGGACTGGCCGACTGGATGTTGTCGCGCGACCGCCTGCTGCTGACGGACACGACAATGCGGGACGGGCATCAGTCTCTGCTGGCGACGCGGATGCGATCGATCGACATGGTGCGCGCGGCCCCGGTCTATGCAAGCAACCTGCCGCAGCTTCTGTCGGTGGAGTGCTGGGGCGGCGCGACCTTCGACGTAGCCTATCGGTTCCTGCAGGAATGTCCGTGGCAACGTCTGCGCGATCTGCGGGCGGCGATGCCGAACATCTGCACCCAGATGCTTCTGCGGGCGTCGAACGGGGTGGGATACACCAACTATCCCGATAACGTGGTACAATCCTTCGTGGCGCAGGCCGCTGAGACGGGTGTGGATATCTTCCGCGTGTTCGACAGCCTCAACTGGGTCGAGAACATGCGCGTCGCGATGGATGCGGTGATTGACACGGACCGCGTCTGCGAAGGGACGGTCTGCTATACCGGCGACCTGCTGGACCCGGACCGCGCGAAATACGACCTCAAATACTATGTCGACATGGCCAGACAACTGGAGGCGGCAGGGGCGCATGTGCTGGGTCTGAAAGACATGGCCGGACTTTTGAAGCCTGCCGGCGCGCGCGTGTTGATCAAGGCATTGAAGGAAGAAGTTGGCATTCCGGTCCACTTTCACACGCATGACACGGCGGGCATCGCCTGCGCCACGATCCTGGCCGCGACCGAAATGGGCGTGGACGCAGCGGATGTGGCGATGGACTCGTTTTCGGGCAACACCAGTCAGGCAACCTTCGGCACCATTCTGGCCGCGTTGCAGGGCGACTCCCGCGATCCGGGGCTGGACAAGGATGCCGTGCGGCGGATGTCGGATTACTGGGAAGCCGTTCGGGCGCAGTATCTGGCGTTCGAGAGCGGCATGCAGGCGCCGTCGTCAGAGGTTTACCTGCACGAAATGCCGGGCGGGCAGTTCACCAACCTCAAGGCGCAGGCCCGGTCCATGGGCCTGGAAGAGCGCTGGCACGAGGTCGCACAGATGTATTCGGACGTGAACCGGATGTTCGGTGACATCGTGAAGGTCACACCATCGTCCAAGGTGGTGGGTGACATGGCATTGATGATGGTGGCGCAGGGCCTGACCGTCGATCAGGTGGTGGACCCGAGCTTCGAAGTCAGCTTTCCGGAATCGGTCATCGACATGATGCGCGGCAATCTGGGGCAGCCCCCTGGCGGCTGGCCCAGGGATTTGCAGAAGAAAGTGCTGAAAGGCGAAAAGCCACTGACCGAGCGGCCGGGCAAGCATCTGCCGCCAGCCCCGCTTGAGGAGATGCGCAAGGAGCTGTCGACCAGGCTGGATCAGGAGATCGATAACGAGGATCTGAACGGCTATCTGATGTATCCGAAGGTCTTTACCGATTACGCAGAACGCCATGCGACCTATGGTCCGGTGCGCGCCCTGCCGACGCCCGTGTTCTTCTATGGTATGGAGCCGGGCGACGAGACACATGCCGAAATCGACCCCGGCAAGACGCTGGAAATCCGTTGCGTTGCACGGGGCGAAACCAACCCCGATGGCGAGGTCCGCGTCTTTTTCGAACTGAACGGCCAGCCGCGAACGATCCGTGTGCCGGATCGCGGCGTTGCAGGCACTGCGGCCAAGCGGCCCAAGGCGGCGGCTGGGAATGCCGATCACATCGGCGCGCCGATGCCCGGTGTCGTGGCGTCGGTCGCCGTCACGGTTGGGGCAAAGGTGAAAAAGGGCGATCTGCTGTTGACGATCGAGGCGATGAAGATGGAAACCGGCCTTCATGCGGACCGTGACGCCACCGTTGCCGCGCTGCATGTCGGCCCCGGAGCGCAGATCGACGCGAAAGACCTGTTGGTAGAGCTGGACTGAGACGTCGTCAGGCGGCGGGGGGAAACGATCACGACAGTTTACCATGAATTGTTCGCCAACTCGATCTCAACCGCCCCAATTCGGCCGTGAAAAGTTCGTCTGCATGCCAGAAGTCGGGGCTATCAAAGATGACAGCCTAATATGAATTGAGTACTGCCATGCGTACGAATGTTGCCCATTTCCGTAAATTCCTCCGCAATTCGCGTGGGGCCGTCACAGTAGATTATGTGGTACTTGCGGCTGCCGTCACTGCCGTCGGCCTGTATTCCACCGACATCATCGGGGTCGGGATGCGATCGCTCGCAGGAACCGTAGACGAGGAACTGAGCGGGACATCGACCGATACGGTCGTAGGCCTGCAATACGCGTCCGGGTTCGACAACGGGTCAGAAGGCTGGTCCGGTGCCACAGCCCAGGAAATGAACGGTATCGGCAATGTGCTTGGACCAATCGAGAACACGAGCGGTCTGCCCGGCGTGTCCCGCGACTTCGCTATCGATCCGGATGCAACCGAAGCTTCGTTTGCTTTCGACCTGTATGCCATGGACGACTTCGATGGCGATACCGGCACCGTCTTCATCGACGGTCAGGCCGTTGGCAGCGTGACCGTCGATCAAGGCGTTCCCACCTTTACCGCAGCCAGCGATCTTGCCGAACGCGGTATCATCATCCGCTATACTGAAATCGATAAGGCCGTGAACCTGGGTGGAAATCCGGACAGAGTGGATGCCATGTCCAATATCTCCATCACGGTGAAGAACCTGCAGGAAAATCCGCGCGAGAACATCAACTTCGGTTTCGGGTCGGATGCCTCGGCTGGTGCGAATAACGAATATTTCGCAATCGACAACTTCACAGCAATGGGTCTGGCTGACAACTGATCCCGCCGTATCGGGGACGGACGAAACATCCGTACCGACGCCAGAGCACGGCGCATATCTTTTCGCCGGACCGTTGGTTTTTCCGCTTGCACCGACGGTCCGGTTTTCCTATCTGACCCACATTGAAGAGGGCGGGCGTAGCTCAGGGGTAGAGCATAACCTTGCCAAGGTTAGGGTCGGGCGTTCGAATCGCCTCGCCCGCTCCAAAATAACCGAATACCCACGGTTAATCAGACAAGGCCGCCTCCGGGCGGCCTTTCTGTTTTGGGGGAGTGACATACGAAGACAGATTAGGGCTCAGTCGAACCGCTCGACTGCCTGAAAGCGAACGCTTCGATACTTCTCTGTTAAGCTGGACAAGCGCTGCAGCCACAACCTGCCAATGCGCGCCCCTTCGCAGAGATTGACATATTTCCAGATGGTTCCCTGCTGACGATAAGGGGCTGGGTTTTCTTGGGGCACGGTCTGTTGTTTCAGGCATTGGCAATTGGCACGGCCGATCATCAGATCCAATCGCAACAGTCGCATAATACTGCCAGCATGATGCACGATCATCGGCCCCCCAAGGTCCTCAGGGGGCCGGAATCGTTACTCTCCCAAGCCGATCCGCTTGATGAAGTCGCGATGGCTTTGGACGATGGCAGCCGTTTCAGGCGTCTTTTCAGCCCACTCGGACCAGGCATCCTGCGCCGCAGCACGGAACGTGGCGCGATCCTCCGCCGACCAATCATAGACGACGACCCCCTGATCGGGCAGCGTCGCCAATGCCTCGCCGTTCTCGACCAGCGTGTTCATCATCAGGTCCATCGCCATGGCCCGATGCGCCGTCTCGATGATTGCCTTGTGCGCGTCCGGGATCGCGTCCCAGACCTCGGTCCGACATGCCAGATGGTCCGCAGACATCGAATGGAAGCCCGGATACGTGGTGTGCTTGGCGATGTCGTAAATCCCCAGCCCGACGTTGTTGGCCAGAGACGAGGCATCGGCGCCGTCGATGATGCCGGTTTCAAGTGCGGTGAAGATTTCGGTGAAATCCATCACGATGGGTGATGCACCCAGCTTGGCGAAAATTTCCGATTCCATCCCCGGAGGCGAGCGGAACTTGAACCCCTCCAAATCAGCGGGCCCGTTCAGCGGACGTGTCGAACTCAGCGATTCCTGCCCGCCGACAGCGGCCCCGATAAAGGTCATTCCAAATGGATTATAGAGCGCATTTATCTGTTCCCGCCCGCCACCAACGTTAACCCAGGCTTGATATTCCAACGGTGAGTCATAGCCACCCATGGTGTCGGCGACAAACTGGAACGCCGGGTTCTTGCCGGTCTGATAGCTGCCGTTGGTCATGTCGCAGTCAAGGATGCCGGTCGCGGCGGCGTCGAACGTCTCGGCCGATTTCACAACCGAAGCCGAGTAGAACATCTCGATCTCGATGTCGCCGCCGGACATGCGGGTTACGTTTTCGACAAAGTCGGCGATCATCCTGCCCGATGTCGATTCGGGTGCCTGGTGGTTCTGAATGCTGAGTTTCGTCGTCTGTGCCGCAACGCCTCCCGCGGATAGCACAAGGCCGATGGCCGTGGCAGCCACCAAACTATGTCTGGTCATGTTGAAGTTCCTCCCTTGGTATGAAGCATACGCACCAGTTACTAGCGGGGCGATGCAGGTTCGGACGGCAGGACGCCGCCCAATTCGTCGTCCACGTAAATCTGGATGATTTCGCGGAACGAGGTTTCAGCCTTGAAGCCCAGGTCGCGGGCACGGGCAGTGTCGAGGTCGCGTGGCCATCCGGCGACGATCCGGGCGATTGTCTCGTCGGGCTGACGTCGGATATGGGCGACGGCCCCGTCACCCGCGACCGCGCGCAGCGCCGCGATCTGATCGCCAACGGTGGCTGATACGCCCGGCATCGTCAGGTTGCGCGCATGACCCAGACGCGCCGTATCCATGCTGGCGGCGTGTTCGATGAAGCCCACGGCGGCACGCGGGCTGGCGTGCCAATGGCGGACGTCGTCCGGGACCGGCAGCACTGCGTCCTGTCCGTTCAGCGGCTCGCGCAGGATTCCCGAAAAGAAACCGGATGCCGCCTTGTTCGGCTTGCCCGGTCGGATGCAGATCGTCGGAAAGCGGATGCCGACTCCGTCGAGAAAACCGAGCCGTGAATAATCGTCCAGCAGCAACTCGCCTATCGCCTTCTGGGTGCCGTAACTGGTCAGCGGCGTCAGGTGGAAGTCATCGGGGATACGGTCCGGAAACGGCGCCCCGAAGACCGCCAGCGACGAGGCGTAGACGACGCGCGGGACATAGCCTTGAGTCAGCCGGATGGCGTCGAACAACATCCGCGTGCCGTCGAGATTTATGCGGTAGCCCTTGTCGAAATCCGCTTCCGCCTCGCCCGAAACGATGGCGGCAAGATGGACCACCACATCGGGCTGGTCCGCGATCAGGCGCCCTGCCGTGCCACCCTGGGACAGATCCACGGCCATTGCCCGACGCTCACCGTCGAAGTCCGTCGCCGCTTCGGGTTCGATCACGTCTGCCAGGGTCAGTACGTCGACCTTCCGATCCCCGATCATTCCCGTCGCCGCGACTTTTTCGGCCAGCTTGTGACCGATCATCCCAGCCGCGCCGATTATCAACAGGTGCATATCAGTCCTCCATCCGAATCCGGACCACGGTATAGCCGTCGAGCGTGATTGGGCCCTCATGTTTCGTCAGATTGTCCATGTGATCGCGCGCGCGGGCTGCCCCCGCGAAACTGTCGGCATCCAAGACGGCGACTGTTAAGCGTCCCTGCCCCGCGATCGTCACCGTCGTGGGGTCCGCCCCGGCATTGGCGAGCCAGACTTCAGTCGCATCGGAAACGCGCAAGGCCAGTCCCGTCACCGGATCGGCGGGGCGCAGGTTCAGCGACAGGATCGGCACATCCCGCTGCCGCGCCAACCCGCGCAGAATGTGGAATACCGGGTAAAGCCCGCCGTCGCCATCGTACCACGGTTCCGGATCGTCGGTCGGCGACGACAACACGCCGAACGGGCCGGTCGGTGCGCCCAAAGCGATGCCTGCCGCGCCCCCCCGCGCAAAATCGGCGATATATCCCAACGCCCAGGCCGCCCCCAGCATGCCACGCTGACGCGGATCGTTGCGGTTCATCGCCTGGCGGATATTGTTCGGATTATCCTTTGCCGATGCGCCATAGGGATTGTCCCGCACGCCGATGGCCGACGGCCCGACCGCCCATGGTGTGTCCGCGGAAATGGCGTTGACCGATGCGACAATGGCCGGATGCGCCTCGCGCGTTTCCATCACAGACCGATCATCGCCCGCGTGCACCATCGGAGACGTGGTGAAGCTGATCAGATCCAACGTACCTAACGGCGGTCGCTTGCGGTTAAGTTCAGTGAAATAGCTGAACATTCCTCCGCCGATCCGTGCGCCCGGAAAGGCCGTGCGGGCGGCGGCGTAGAGCGTTGCCGCATCGGGCGCGGGCGGCCAGACCGATCCTGGCAATGTGCATTTCAGATCGGGCGCAGGCGACAGCAAAATTGTCCCGAATGGACATTTTACGGCCTCCGCAAGCTCGCCCAGAGAGGTCACCTCGGCCACAGCCCCAGCATCATCCGTGGCCGTTATTACGGCCTCCAGCCACGGCTCCGCGCCGATTGCAGTTGCTGCCTCAAGTTGGCGTTCCAGCGTGGCGCGGTCGTGCCCGGCGCGCGGGTCGTGGTGCAGCACCAGATAAGCGGGCCCCAGATCGCGAACCGCATCGGCGGCACTCAGTGTTGTCTCGGCGTTCTCGGGCCGAAGGCCCAGCCCCAGCGGCGGCATGCGCCCGACAGTCACGCCCGGAGTCAGCGTCAGCACACCACTGGCATCCACTTTCGATGTCGCACCGGACATGGTGACGGTAATTGTCTGGTCGATGATTTCGCCCGGCTCGATCCGATATGGCCACGGTAGCGCCAGCGGTCGCACATATGTCTTGTAGGAGGCATCGGTCCAGTTCCGCTGATCCTCCATCTCATAGGTGTCGCCCTCCATCAGGGTGTCGACATGCAGGCCGCCGGGTGTGGTGTGCGCCAGCGCGCGCAGGCCCATCATCGGCTGCACCGGGTCGATGATCTCGGGAAAAACCGTTTCGACCGTCATGCCGTCGATATGGGTGACCGTCACCGGCGCACCCGCGATGCCATCGATCGGGTGAAGGATGACGAAGCCGGTGCGATTGGTCAGGAACCCAACGTCCGTCCCGCCCCGCCCGTGGAAGGTCAGCGTGCCGTCCGCCCGCCCTTCGATCCGCGCATCATAGGCAAAGGCCTGATCGGCGTCGCACGCGACGGCATGCAGCGTCACGACGAAGCGATCTGCCTCTTCCGTTACCTTCAACCTTGAAATCTCGGGGTTATAGGTGCCCCAATCCTTGTCGCGCACGATGAAGGACACGGCGCGCAGCACTTCTTCTCCGTCCCAGCGAATATAGCGCAGGTTGCCGGCCTCCAGCTCCGCCGAGAGCTTGCCCGCTCGCAACAGACGCGGCGGCCTAATTGCTTCCTCGGTTCCATAGAGCGCAATGGCCCGCGATGGATTGTCCGTCATCCCCCTACCCCCGTGCCGACCGCATGTTGATCAGCCGTTCGGCCAAAAGTGCGATGATTATGATCGACCCGATGGCTGTGCCCTGCCAGAATGGCGACACCCCCATCAGGTTCAAACCGTTGCGGATCATCACCATGATCAGCACCCCAAGCAGCGTTCCGATGATCGACCCGCGCCCGCCATATAGACTCGCCCCGCCGATCACGACGGCGGCGATGGCATCCAGTTCCAGCCCGTTACCCGCGAGCGGATCGGCGGACATCACCTGTGCCAGACTGAACGTCACGGCCACCGACGCCAGCGCACCGGACACCACGTAGGGCAGGATCGAATAGACCAGCGTCGACAGGCCTGCCGCGCGCGCTGCCTCGACGTTCGAACCGATGGCATAAATGGTGCGTCCGCCCTTGGTGTAGGTCAGATAACCCCAGGCTGCGAGATAGAGCGCCAGCAGGAACAGAACGTTCGCCGGGATGCCAAGGAACGTGGAATAGACGATTGCGTCCAGATCGGGTGGCAGACCCGAGATCGACCTCTGCCCCGACAGGATGAAAGACAGGCTGCGCCCGATCGCCATGATCCCCAGCGTGACAACGAAGGGTGCCAGCCCGAATACCGCGATCAACACGCCGGAGAACAGCCCGATCCCCGCCCCCGCCGCGACCGCAACCGGCACCGCCAGAACGATCGGCATCGCCTTCAGTGCCAGCGCCAATACGATGCCCGTCAAGCCGAACACCGCGCCCACCGACAGGTCGATGCCCCCGGTCAGGATGACAAACGTCATGCCTACCGCAACGATCCCGATGACGACAGACTGATCCAAAATGTTGAAGATGTTCCGTTCCGTCAGAAAGTACGGTGACGAGAGCGACAGAATGATCGCCAGCAACAGGGCCAGCCCCAGCATCCGGAATTCCAGACTGCGGACAATCCCGCCCAACGGGTTGGGACGGCGCGGCGTCGGGATGGTGTCAGTCATGCAGTCTCCTCTTCGGGGCCACGGGTCAGGGCACGGACGCGGCCACGGATTCCATCCGGCGGTGGCGGCGGCACGTCCCCCGGCAATGTCAGCCCGATCCAACCCAAATCGTGTCCGCGTCGGTCGGTCATCTGCACCAGAAGGGTTTGTCGCTGGCCGTCGGCCTCGGTCACAAAGACCCCGTCGCGCGCTGTCAGGGCTGCGGGGATATGCGTCTTCTGCGCCTCCGCCGCCTGTCCGGGGACCAGGCCTGCCAGCTCCGCTCCGGCCTGCGCCAGACAGATGATGCCGTCACCGTCCAGCAGCGTCCAGAAAGCATCGCCACCGTGTTCCCGCGCCAGGTCGCGCAGAAGCGCCTGATTGCGTGCAGTCGAGGTGCGCGGCGCGGCGAGCAGTGTCAGCTTTTCCTCGGTCAGGCGGTCGGCGGGCAGATCGGCGATGGTGATACCATCGCTGACGACGATGATCCGTTCGCAGATGCCCAGCAATTCCTCGAAATCCGACGAGATCACGATCACCGCCAGACCGGCGTCGGCCGCGTCCTGTAACATCCGGTAGACCTGTGACCGGGTGCCGATATCCACCCCCTTGGTCGGTTCGTCCAAGATCAGGATTTCCGGTTCGGTCAGAAGCCAGCGGGCGATGATGATCTTCTGCTGCATTCCGCCCGAAAAATTCAGAAGGCTCTGATCCAGCCGGTCGGCGGGCAGGCCAAGGTCGCGGAGCAGATCGGCCACCCGGTCGGCGCGCTTGCCGAAGCCGCGTCCGAAGCCGCGATGCTGCCCCATCTGCGCCAGCATCAGATTCTCCCGCACACTCATGTCGGGGACGATGTTCTGGGCCCGGCGGTCTTCGGCGACGAACCCGATCCCCGCCCGCACCGCGTCGGCGGGGCGGCGCAGCGGCACTGTCTGGCCGCGCACAAGGATTTCGCCCGCCTGACGGGCGCGCAGGCCCCAGATCGCCTCGACCGCCTCGGACCGCCCGGCCCCGACCAGCCCGCCCAGACCGAGAATTTCGCCCTTGCGGACTGAAAACGATACCTCGCGGACCCAGGGCATCGCACGCAATCCGCGCACCTCGAACACAGTCTCGCCGATACTTTCAGTCGGCGGGCGCGCCGAATAAATCGCGCCGATGTCACGACCAACCATATGCTGGATGATGTCGCCCTGAGTCAGGGTCGACGTGGCGACATCCTCGGCGACGCAATGCCCTTCACGCAGGACTGTAACGCGGTCGCAGATCGCAAAGACCTCCTCCAGCCGGTGCGACACGAAGGCCAGCGCCCGACCGCCGTCGCGCAACCGTGCCATGATGTCGAACAACCGATCCACCTCCGTCGCGGACAAGGACGCCGTGGGTTCGTCGAAGATCACCAGCCGCGCGTCCAGTGCCAGCGCCTTGGCAATCTCAACCAGTTGACGCTGCGCCGCCGACAACCCGCGGACTTCGGCGTCAAGAGGAAGGACATGCTCGTGGCCCAGCATCCGAAGCAGGTCGTTCGCCTTTGCCCGCATCCGGGCGAAAGACAGACGTCCGGGCGTCGCCAGATCGGGCAGGAATATGTTTTCCAGAACCGTCAGATCAGGTGCCAGTGACGTCTCCTGCGCCACAAGCGCGATACCTCGGCGCAATGCTTCGCGCGTCGACGTCAATGTCAGCGGTTCCCCGGCAAAGCGAACCTCGCCGCCCGATGGCTGGATATGGCCCGAGATGATCCGAGACAGGGTCGATTTGCCCGCGCCGTTGGCACCCAGCAGACCCACCACCTCACCGGGACGCAGGGTCAGCGCCGCATCGCTCAGCGCCTGTGTTCGACCGAACGCCTTGGAGACGCGGCGGGCGGTCAACAGCGCTTCGGCGCGGGTCTGGGCATTGGATTGAAGCATCAGATTCCGGATCGGCAATGGACCGGGGCGAACGCGCCGCCCCGGCCGGATGTCAGCGGATCATTCCATTTCGTTTGCGAAGACCGTCTCCTTGATCGTGGGCAACATCTCCTCGATGTTGTCCTTGGTCACGATCAGGATCGGCACGGTGATCTCCTTCTCGGGGGTGCCACCGGACAGATGCTCCACCATTGCCTCAGCGGACCGCACACCCATCAAGTAGGGCTGCTGCATTCCCGACACGACCAACTCGCCCGATTGCAGCAGGGGCACGAACTCCGGGATACCGTCGAACGCTCCGACCAGAATGTCGCCGTCCATCCGCGCCGCCTTGATCGCGCGCAGCGCGCCCAGCGTCGGCCCATCGGTCTGCACGAACATGCCGGTCATGCCTGGGTTCGCCGTGATCATATCCTGGGTGAACTTGAAGGTCTCGTCCGCGGTATAGGCCTGCATCTGCTGCAAACCCGCTTCACCGGTGATGCCCGCCTCGTTCACCGCGTCCTTGAAGCCCTTGGTCCTGGCCTGACCGTTTAGCCGTGCCTGGCTGATGCCGACGATGCCGATAGTACCGTCAGCCTTGCCCTCCTCCTGCATCGCTGCGGCCAATGCTGCGCCGACGCCGTTCGCGCCTTCGTAATTGTTTGACCCGATGACCGAAACGAACTCGCCCGAGTCGGTGCCGATATCGGCAATCACCACAGGAATTCCGGCGTTCTGCGCCAGCGTCAGCACCGCCGGGGCGGTGGAACTATCGGTCGGCGACAGCACGATGCCCGCCACGCCACGCGCGATGGCGTCCTGCGCGTTCTGCAACTGGGTCTGCGGATCATTGGTGCTGTCGAGCGCTGAAAAGCCGTAGCCATTCTCCTCTGCAACGCTTTTCACGCCTTCCGAAACATATCGCCAGAAGGCAAGGTCAAGGCCGGGCGTCATATAGACCAGCTCTCCCTTGCCCTGTGCGGCGGCGGGCGCGGCCAGTCCCAGCGTTGCGACAGTCAGCGTGGCCGTGGCCATCTGCGTGAATGTTCTGCGATTGATCATTTTCGGGGTCCTCCTCCGGTTGCTTCAGTTGTCGCCGGTCCTGCATCGACAAGGATCTGACGAGTCGTTTCGTAGATACGGTTTTCATGGACCTGAAAGGCCGCGACGGCCGCATCGCCATCGCGGGCCTCCAGCGCGGCCAGGATGGCGCGATGGTCCGCGATACTGTTGCCGATGGCACCGGGCTTCGAGACGACGCGGCGGCGGTGATCAAGCAGATGCGAATAAAGTGTAGCGGCAATGTCCGAGAAAACCGCGTTGCCACACGCGCGATAGATGCCGAGATGGAATTCCCGGTCCGAGATCAGATACCGCACAGGGTCATCGATCGTGGCTTCCTGAACATCGATCTGGTTGTGCAATCGGGTCAGGGTCGGCGTGTCGATACGCTCCGCCGCCATTCGCGCAACCCGTGCCTCGATCAGCAGGCGCGCATCGTGCACATCCCCCAACACCCAACCCGTCGCCCTCGCCGGCACCCCCGCCAGTGCCATGTCGCCCAGGTCGTCGGAGATCACGACTGTCCGTGCACCCTGCACGACCGAAAGCACACCGCGCGTGGACAGGATCAGCAGCGCCCCCCTTATGGTCTCGCGACTGACACCCAAGGCCGCAGCCAGTTCACGCTCTGCCGGGAGGGCATCGCCCACCGATAGCACATTGGTGGCGATGAGCGTGGCCAGCTTGTCGGCAATAGTGTCCTTCATCGACTGGCGCGGAACGCGTCCCAGTCCGGGTCCATCCTTCGACAGAAGGGTACGTACGTCCATGCTCCCTCCTCCCCAGGCTGGCGCGACACCGGACACCGGCGTCGTTTGGACTACTGGTCTGGACAGTGGACCAATCTGAAATTCGAGTCAACGACCTCGGCCTGAACCGGGCTAAAGCGTCGGTGAGACAGCAATGGCAGTATGTTCCAGGTGGCTTGAGCCCACGCGTCGGCACCTCGCTGCGCGCTTGACCGACGTATGGCGGAAACTCGAATTCGTGTGGTGTCCTTCAAAGAATTCCATCACGCATGGCATCGCGCGCAGCTTTGGCGCAGGATAAATCAGTAAGACAAGCCGACACTAAGGGGATTTTGTGGAGCGAGATGCCACTGAAGAGGTAACTTATTTACCCTCTTGCTCTTTTACCCTCTTGCTCTGCGCCGACATTGACGAATGTACTCCAGTTGAGCGTGGCATCTGAATCAGGACATTTGCAGATTTCCACTCCATTTAATATGGCTTCCGCTTGGCTCCGGTGAAGGCGACCCCCGGGCCACAAGCAGGCCAAGCCATACGGGGGCCGCTCTCGCGGCGATCGGCGCACAAGATCAGGCAGGAGTGAACCCAATGGCGCAGACATCGACCCTTTGCGTGAATGAGATTGACGTACTCGTCCCTAATTTCAAACGCCGCCTTTCCGGCGTCACGGCGACAATTGTTCGGCTCATCCCGCTTCAGGCCCGCGTGATGCGTGTTGCCGTTGTCGCCCCTGCGATGCCGCCCGAAATTCCGCAGGTTCCGGCCTTCGCATTGCTCACCATGTCGCGCCTGGGCCCATCTGGACAGCGCATCTGGCATGCCCGGCGCAATGTTGAGATGATTGCCGGCCTGGCCCTGCGCCATTTGCTGCGCAAGCGGCTCAAGCTGATCTTCACTTCCGCATCCCAGCGAAACCATACCGGGCTCACCCGCTGGCTCATTCGCCAGATGGACGCGGTCGTCTCCACGTCCGAAAAAACGGCCGCATATCTCGAACGCCCCTCACAGGTGATCTACCATGGTATCGACAACGCTACCTTTTCGCCGCCGGAGGACCGCAGAGCTGTCCGCGAAGCGCTGCGCCTGCCCCCCGATGGCCTGCTGATCGGCTGCTACGGTCGCATCCGAGCGCAAAAGGGCACGGACCTTTTTGTCGAAGCTGCAATCGCGCTATGCAACCGAATCCCGTCCTTGCGGGCGGTCGCGGTTGGCCGTGCCGTGCCAAAGGATGAAGCTTTTCTCGCCGGGCTGATAGAGCGCGTACGTGCGGCGGGACTGGAAGATCGCATCCTGTTTCGCGATGAAGTGCCGGTCTGGGAGATGGCGGATTGGTACCGGGCGCTGGACGTATACATTGCCCCGCAACGCTGGGAAGGATTTGGCCTGACCCCGATCGAGGCGATGGCCTGCGGCGTACCCGTAGTCGCCTCAGACGTCGGTGCGTTCAGCGAACTGGTGGTGGAGGGCAAAACAGGTTTTGTTGTTGAGCCAGGATCGGCGTCGCAGCTCGAGCAGGCGACGGCGGGGCTGCTTTCCGACCCGACCCGCCTTCATGCGTTTCAAACCGCGGCCCGCTCGCATGTCGAACAACACTTTGATCTCCGAACCGAAGCGGATGCGTTGATCCGCCTTTATCGAACGCAACTCGGGCATCCAAACGCCTGATCATTCAGGCGGTATGATGACTGACAGGCCGGTTTTTGGCCTGAGCAGGCCTGCGGTACACTGGTAATATTCCACATCCGCAGCCACCCTGATGATTATCCCCACGCCTCACCCAGCTGGTGGCGCGAGACCTTCCGCCGGACCGGCTTTTCGGTCCTGCAGCTTGTGCCACTGGCCTGGGGGCGACGCTCCACTGTGTCAGTCTTACCCGGCTTGTATGGACCCTTTCCACGGTTTCGGTTGCATATCGCGGTGCCAATCGACATCTTGGCCGCCAAATTGCTGCTGCGTAGCGATACGACTTTCAGGTCGCCGTGGGGATAGCATCTGCGGAACATCGCCCGGCTGGTTCATGAGTGGGATGAAATGATGGCTGACGTGCTTACCGCCCCGAAGCCGCCTTTTTGCAACTTGCGCTTGCTTTGGCATCGGATGATAGGGCGCAAGGTGACAAAACTTGATGGGCTGCGACTTGTCTGTGACCCGGCCCTGGTGCGTCGCTCTGTTTCCACCGCCATCATTAAAGGCAGCTATGAGGCGCCGGAACGCATACTGGTGCGTGCGGCCTTGCGCCCTGGCGACAAGGTTGTTGAAGTCGGGACTGGCGTTGGTGTCGTCAGCCTTTTGTGCAATCATTTGGCGGGTGCGGGCAATGTAACCTCATTTGAGGCGAATTCCGCACTTGAGCCTATAATTCAGAAGAATTTCTCTCTAAATGGCATGACCCCACGCTTGCGATTGCGCGCGGTCACGGTTGATGGGTTGCCAATTAGCTTTTATCAGAATGAAAATGTTGTCTCATCCTCAATCTATGACCGGGGGTTGGAAGCGGAAAAAATAACAGTAGAAAGCGATCCAATTGATCAAATCCTTGCGGATGAATGTGCGACTGTGCTGGTGATGGACGTAGAAGGTGCCGAGATAGACCTGCTACGTGCGGCTGATCTATCCGGCTTGCGCGAAATCATCGTCGAGTTGCATCCCCACATCGTCGGCGAAGAGGCCACGCGAGCGATGATCGATGATGTCTGCGCAAGGGGTTTTGTCGATGCCGGGCGCATACGCAAAAACGTTCGACTGAGCCGTGTGCAATAATATGTGGCCAGTCTACGTCATCAACCTCGCAGACAACACGGCTCGTCTTGATGCAGTGAACGAAATACTTGGCGCGCAGGGCATTTCGTTTGAGCGTGTGGATGGCGTAAACGGTTGGGCGTTGCCAGAAGATGAGATCGCCCGCGTATATGATGCCTCGCGCAACGCGAAAGATGGCCGCTACCCGCTCGTCCCCGCTGAAATCGGCTGCTACCTTTCGCATATCTCAGCATGGCAGCGCATAGCCGAAGGTATCGCGGCAGGCGGCTTCATTTTCGAAGACGATTTCGCTGCAACGTCCCAGCTTGCAAACGTAATGGCGGCCCTGAGCGCGGATACCGTGGGTGATTGGGATATGGTCAAGCTCTTCACGCTGGACGATCAGGTTTCCCTCGGTGCGTCACGTGCACTGCTGGATGGCGTACAGATCGGCATTCCCTACCGGGTGCCGACCTGCCTGATTGGCTATGCACTGACGAAAGACGCTGCCGCGCGGCTGGTGGCGCGGGTTCCGCCGTTTTTTCGCCCTGTGGACGAGGACCAGAAGTTTATCTGGGAAACCGGGTTGCGGGTCGCCCTTGTCCTGCCTCCGCCCGTAGTGCTCGGTGATCAGCAAGCCGCAACTGGCACCGTTGGCGGCGCGCGACGCAGCGCACGGCGCAGCGGTTTCAGGCAGTTCCTGCACCAGGTTCTCTATGCGCTGGACTATCGCCGGGCCCTGACGCGCCACCGCCGCCGCGAAGGCTGGGATGCATGACAGTAGAACGTGTCCTTCATATTCACTTCGGCAAAGAAGGCGGGGCAGAGCGGTTCTTCGTGAACCTTGCCCAGGCCTTTGCTGCCCGTGGTGTGGAGCAGCGTTTTGTCATCCGGCCCGGTCGGACGTGGGATGCGGACGTCGCAGCCCTGGGCCCGGTGATCCACAATAATTTCGGTCGTTTGTCGCCAATGGCCCTGGTTGCGCATGTCCAGGTGGACCGCATGGTGAAGCGTTGGAAACCGAATGCCGTGATGGCATGGATGCCACGCGCGGGTCGGCTTTTGCACAGTTGGCCCGGTGTGGTGAAACTCGCCCGAATGGGTGATTTCCCTAAAAGTCTCAAGCATTTCGGAAAATGCGATACGCTTGTCGGCAATGTTCCTGGTATCGGCACACGCTGCCGCGATCTTGGCTGGACCAGACCGATGCTGACGATTTCGAATTTTCCACGCCAGATTGCCCCTGTACCGATTGATCGCGCCAGCCTTGATACCCCGGAAGATGCCTTCGTGGTGGCTGCCAGCGGTCGCTTTGTACCTCGCAAGGGCTTTGACGTGCTGATCCGCGCAGTGGCCCAACTGCCCGGAGCTTACCTGTGGTTGCTGGGCGACGGACAGGAACGCGGCGCTTTGGAAGCCCTGACACATGAACTTGGCATTGCCGACCGCGTACGTTTTTCAGGCTGGGTAGCTGAACCCATTCACGCCATCGCAGCGGCCGATGCCTTCGTCATGCCCTCCCGCCACGAACCCCTTGGAAATACACTGCTGGAAGCATGGCAAGCCGGAGTACCAACCGTCTCCAGCCGATCCGAAGGCCCGGAATGGTTCATGCGCGACGGCATTGATGGAATTATGACCGAGATTGACGATCACACCGCGATTGCCGCAGGTTTGGCCCGTATTCGCGATGATAAGGCCCTCGCTGCATCCTATGTGGCAGCCGCGCGCGAACGGCTGGAGCAATATTTCAGTAAAGATGCCGTGGTCGATGCGTATCTGCGCGTCTTCTCCGGAGATTTCGGCCACTAAGCCGATGCGCGCTCTGGTCATAAACCTTGCACATGAAACGAAGCGTTTGGCTTTTCAAACCGCTCAGGCGGAAAGCCTGCGGCTGGAATTGGAGATCGTGCCAGCTGTATCTGTGTCCCAGTTGCCAGGACTTGCCGGGGAAATGAACTGGGACCGCTGGCAAAGGCCATTGCGTGAGTCAGAAAAAGCCGCGCTCCTGTCGCACCGTTCGGCATGGCATCGGGTGATCGCATTGGGTGTACCCACCCTTGTACTCGAAGATGACGCTTGGCTCATGCCTAATGCGGTGCCGCTGCTTTTGCAGGCGGAACGGCTGCCCGGCTTAGAACACCTTAGTCTTGAAACGCGCGGTCGCATGAAACTGCTGGGCGCCCCGCATCCGCAATTGCCAACCGTGCGGCGACTTTGGCTAGATCGAACCGGCGCGGCCGCCTACCTGCTTTGGCCTGAAGGTGCGCGCAAACTGATTGACCGATCCAGCCAGGTCGCAGCACTTGCCGATGCTGTCCTGGTCGAAACACCGGGGCTTCTCCGCTGGCAGGCAGCCCCTGCGCAAGCCATCCAGATAGATATGGCCGCGCATTACGGCCTTGCCCCGCCGATCCCCATCAACAGCGCGATTTCCAGCGCGGAACGCCCCCAGAACAGCAGCCGACGTCAGCGCTTCACGCGCTTTGCACGTCAGGTTCAAATGGGGGTTGCCCTGTTGCGCCCCGGCACGGAACGCGTTGAGCTGCGCCCGCAAGTCGACTGATTCATCCGTCAAACCCCGAGCCCTCACGCTCGGCATCAATCGAAGGAGTCCAAAAATGACAGGTGCCCGTCCACAACAGGCCCTTTTGTCCCGCGACACGGATTTGTCCAGAACCGAATCCACCCGCGCGGTGATCGAAGGTATGGTGGACGGCTTGAACGACCACAGGATCGCCGACATCGGAGAGTTCTTTTCCGAAGGCTTTGGCTGGCACGGCAATCAAGGCTGCGGAAACAAGACCGGGCTGCGTGAATTTCAGGACAACTGGCAGAAGCCATTTCAGGCGGCCTTTGGCGACAAGGTCTGCATCGATGAGGCGCGTCTCTATATGGGCGAATGGGCCGCCGCTTTCGGGCGACAGGAGGCGACGCATCACGGGCCATTCATGGGCATTGCCGCAACGGGCAAGCGCGTCACGATCCGATACATGGATTTCTGGAAGGTGGTCGACGGCAAGATTGTCGACAATTGGGTAATGGTCGATTTCCCGCATGTTCTGGCGCAATTGGGTCGGGATGTTTTCAACGACGAGGGATGGGAAGCGTTCGACAGGGGCGAGAAGGTGCCGCCTGCGCCCTGACCGGCATCAACCCAATACGATTCCCACAATCAGAACCATCAGTCCCAGGCCTGATAACGCCAGCGCCCCTAGATTCAGTGCGACAAGGCGGCGCAGTTTCGCTTCCATCGCAGTCCCTTCAAGCCCCTGACGCCTGGCGCGGACGGCCACGACGATACAATACAGCAAAGCCAGTACGCCCAGGCCCGCCAGCAGTGCGCCGATCCAGATCATTGCGGCCATGTTCCATCCTCCCGATTGCATCACCTTCGCCCCGGCGGTAGCGAAGGCGCCAGACCCCGACAAGAGGAGCAGGGAAAAATGGCAGATCTACACGTCATCGCAGAAGGGGCCGACAGTGGTCCTGCGGATACCTATCGCGTTACCGCCGACGAGCTGCGTCAGTTCATCGAGCGGATCGAGCGGTTGGAACAGGAAAAAAAGGACATCGCCGAGCAGGTGAAAGAAGTCATGGCCGAAGCCAAGGGGCGTGGCTACGACACCAAGGTGATGCGCAAGGTCATCGCCCTGCGTAAACGCGAAGCCGATGACATCGCCGAGGAAGAGGCGATTCTGGACATGTACAAGGAAGCGTTGGGCATGAACTGACCACGCGGTCGCGCCTGCGATCAGGGGGCGATGAATGTGACGTCGCCCATCGCCTTCAGCCGGGCGATGTCCGCTTCATAAAGGTCCGACAGACCCGCGATCATCCCGTCGGTCCATCCAGGCAGGTCAATGTCGGGCGCGACGGCGGCCTCGTCGGCATATTTTCCCAGGAACGCCGTTACGACCTTGCGCCACGTCGGAAGGCCCTTGGCTGGATTGTCGCGCAGATATCCCTTGAGCCGCGTAAACCCGCCCGGTGTCATGATCTGACGCAAGATTGCATCCTCTCCCGTCATCTCTGCCTCGACACCGGAAATGATGCGCAGGACATCGGGCCAGATCAAAGGCAGATCCTCGTTACACCAGATTGTCAGTGGCACGTCGGGGCAGGCTGCGCGCAGAGCAGCGACGGGTTCGGACCACGTGACCTGCGACAGATCGTGGCCCGCGATGAAGCTCTTGAAATTGTCGACGGATGAGGCATCGAAGATTGCGGGAATGAAAGTCGCGGGGTTCCGAACGGCCAGGAAGAACTCCACTGTATGACCCGGAAACAGATCGCGCAGCATTTGTGCTCGTTGTCCGGCCCCTTCGTAGATCGATGCCCCGGACAACACCTTGGCATAGACGCCCAGAAACCCTTCGTAGCTCAGCACCAGACGATCCGCTGTTACCTTGCCCAGCAGGTCCGCGATCAGCGGATTGCCCATACCCGGCACCAGATTGCCGCCGCTCTGCAACGCTTTGCGGATCGCCGGACGGGCCTTGCCCGCAGGCGGAATGGCGACCGAATGCTTCTGCATGAGTTCCTGATTGTCTGACAGGGTCTTGAGGATCAAATCCTCGTCGGTGCAATGCGCTCCGAGATGAATGGCGATGTCCAACGGCCCAATTCCCTTCAGGTCTTTTAAAGCACGTTATCGTTCGGGCGCTGGACAGGCAAACGGCAATGATCTAGCGCAGTTGCCATGTCCGACGGAAACACTCAGGCTCGTCTCTTGCGCTGGCCCGACCTCTGGTCTGCCGGGGCCTTGGCAATCGCGGGTCTGGTGCTGGTCCCGATTCTTGCCGTCGTCTGGATGGCCATGAACCCGTCCGAAAACATCTGGCCGCACCTGATGGCGACTGTATTGCCTCGCTATCTGGCAAACACGCTTATCTTGATGACCGGGGTCGGAGCCTTCGCTGCCGTAGTCGGAACCGGCACTGCCTGGTTGGTCGCCATGCACGAGTTTCCGGGCCGCCGCTGGCTATCCTGGGCGATGCTGATGCCGCTGGCAATTCCGGCCTACGTAGGGGCTTATGCGCTGGTCAACTTCCTGGACTATGCCGGGCCGGTGCAGGTCGCCTTGCGGTCCACCTTCGGTTGGACGAACGCCGCGGATTATGCTTTTCCTGCAATACGATCCCTGCCCTTCGCAGTCCTCGTCATCGGTCTGTCGCTGTATCCGTATGTCTTTCTGCTGGCCCGCGCAGCCTTCGCCGAACAATCCGGCGCGGGCTATGAAGTCGCGCGCGCTCTGGGCGCTGGCCCATGGCGGCGGTTCGCCTCGGTCGGCCTGCCGCTGGCCCGGCCTGCGATCGCTGCGGGCGTAGCCGTCGTGATGATGGAGAGTGTGAATGATTTCGGTGTCGTCGATTTCTTCGGGGTGCAAACGCTGACGACCGGCATCTTCACCGTCTGGCTTCAGGGCGGCAACGCCGGTGGTGCGGCACAGATCGCCTGCGTTATCCTTCTGGTCATCGCCGGGCTGGTTTTGCTGGAACGAAAATCCCGCGCCCGTCGCCGGTTCTGGCAGGCCGCGCGGTCACAGCGCCCGGTTGAGCGGACGGCGATCACCGGTCCCAAGGCATGGCTGGCGACGCTCGCCTGTGTTCTGCCGCTGAGCTTGGGTTTCGGGTTTCCGGTCATGGTGATGGGCTGGCACGCTGTGTTTCAGGCCAACGGCTGGCTGGCACCAGGTCTGGCCGGTGCCCTGCTCAACACGCTGACGGTTGCAGGGACGGCAGCTATCCTGACAGTCGGCCTGGCACTGTTCATGACCTATGGAGTGCGCATGACGGGTCGCGCCCTGCCACGCCTGTTGCTGCCGGTCACGACAGTCGGCTA
>Ga0209634_1000473_pt1 | contig 31439 bp, 17 predicted proteins | sample LinPmetageLP40_FD_184043 | JGI IMG/M metagenome (GOLD analysis project Ga0209634, IMG submission 184043) | Marine viral communities from the Pacific Ocean - LP-40 (SPAdes) (version 2) | ecosystem: Environmental > Aquatic > Marine > Oceanic | place: Pacific Ocean | collected 2010-08-26 | reverse complement strand
ATGGGTAAAACAACTCTAATGCAAAGAGTTAATTACCAAGTAAAAAAAGAGTATCGAAAAAAAGGATTGATTCCAGTAATGTTTAGTGAAGAACAATATGCAGTAAGAACGTTATATAAGCTTTGGGAACACATCATCCGATTTTTAGAAGAAAATGAACTTGAATATGTAGGTATTTCTCAAGAATTAGAGAAAATACAAGATCACGATCATTACGAAGAGGCGTGCTACGAATTACTTCAAAAGCATGTAAAAAACAACGAGCATCAATTACTGCTCCTGATTGATAATTTCGGAGTGATGTTGGACAAATTTGGGAAGCAAGAACAACAACGCTTTCGAGAAATTCTTACCACATCTGCGAACATTAAAATTATTGGAGGTACTGCGGTTGTATTGGAAAGTTTTTATCGATATGACAAACCATTTTTTGACTTTTTTAAAATAGTACAACTGTCACCACTAAATAGTGAAGAAGTACAGACACTACTGCTTAGGCTTGGTGAAAAACACAAAGGGAAGCACATCAAGAAAATCATAGATACACAGCCCGGACGAATCGAAGCATTGCGAATTCTAACAGGCGGAGTTCCTAGGACAATCGTGATGTTATTCAATATATTTCTAGATACCGATCATGGGAATAGCATAGATGACTTGAAAAAAATATTGGATATGGTGACACCTCTGTATAAGTACCGCATGGACGACTTGCCAGCTCCCCAGCAGGAAATTGTGGAGAAGCTAGCACTAAATTGGGATGGAATGAGTGTCTCTGAGTTGGTAAATAAAACCCGAATGGAAAGCAAAGTTATTTCAGCACAGCTGAATAGCTTAGCGAAAAGTGGAGTAGTACGTGCTGATAAATCATCTGGAAAGAACAAATTCTATCAACTGGAAGAACGTTTCTTTAATATATGGTATTTAATGCAGCATGCTCCAAAGAGTTCAATACAAAAGGTAATATGGCTAACTAGATTTTTAGAATTGTGGTGCTCTGGAGAGGTGTTAGAAGAAATGGCGCAGGGCTTCGCCAGCCGACTTCGCCAGGAGAGTATGAACCCAGAATATGTCAAAGCCATGACGAATGCTTATGCGACAACCCAGGGATTATCATTAGGACTTAGAGGTGAACTGATCGAAGCAGCAACTGGAGCATTAAAAGGAAGTAGTGAAGATTTGCCTCTTTCTTATCAAATGACAATCGACCGTTTGAAAAAACTACTAGAAGAAGAAAAGTATAATGAGAGCTTTAGATTGATAAAGAATGCTTCACTATCTGAAGAACTATCCAATACCCTTTTGGGATATTCATACGAAGAATCAGGACGGTTTGAGGAGTCTAAGGCGTTTTATGAAAAAGCGGTAGAAAAAGGAAGTGTTTTTTCTATGCACGATTTAGCTCTACTTTATGAAGTACAATATGAGGATTACAAAAAAGCGGAGAAATACTATTTGATGGCCATTGAAAGTGGGAATGTTAAATCAATGTTGAATCTAGCCTTGCTTTATGAAAATCAATTTGAAGATTATAAGCAAGCAGAGAAATACTATTTGATGGGCGTAGAATATGGGAATGTCACTTCAATGTATAATTTGGGTTTACTTTACCAACAGCAGTATCAGGACGATAAGAAAGCTGCAAAATATTATGTAGAAGCAATTGAGCAGGGAGATGTAGGTGCTATTAATAGCATGATTCATCTTATTATTACAAATAATGATAAACAATATGTGAAAAAATCAGGGGTATGGGTAGATAAGTTGCTGAAGGAGAATATAGACAATAGAAGTAAATTAATCAAAATCAGGTATTTACTTTGGATCGATGAACCTGAAGAAGCGACTCTTTTTTTGAAGGAAATTCTACCAGAAGTACTTGAAGACGAAGATTGTATTTTAATGGTTTCAAGTGTGCTTGCTTTTGCTTTTTCCAAGGGACTTCGACAGTATGTGTTGAAATTATTTCAACAAGAAGAGTACCACCTGAAAGATCGTTTTAAGATACTCTATTATGCAATGATGAAACTGATGGAGAATGAGTACCCTAATGAAATAAAGAAAATGGGCAAAGAGCTAGAAGAGCCAGTCACTAAAATGGTTGAATATATTGAGCACCTTGAAAAGAAATATTCGTAAATACTTCTTTTCCATTCCGAACATAATAAATGCTCCCGAATAGATGGGGTCTTTGTAGGTTTTAAGAAACTCTTTATTAGCTTGATAAGTAGCGAGGATGCAACTTGGTCGATGTTTTCAACATGATTGAAATTATAAGGATTCTATTTATTCTGCATAGAAGACGGGGTGTCCTCTATTAATTCTTACTTGTAGCAATTGCCTTCACGTCATACCCTTCATTTCGGAGCATTTTGATCAAGTTTTGCTCGCCAGCTAGATAGGGAGCTCCTATTGCTATGAATGTTGACCGATTCGTTATCATTTTCTTGACGCCTGGCAACCAATGAGTGAGGCGCTCATCATAGTAGATTTTTCTAAAATTCTGACTTTCATTTGTAGCCTTAAGTGTTTCGCTTTTTACTTTTTTCAAATCCTGATCCTCAACATAGTATTTGACCAATTGATTGTAATCTTCAATGTGTTCATAAAAATTATTTACGGTGTATTTCAATGCTTCCACCTGATCCGTTATTGGAAACTTACCAAAAGCGTCTATTTCTTCTTGTATGCTTCCCAATTCATCAAAACGCATGCGATTCTTTTTAGCCATCTTGGATAGTTCGTCTTCCATATAAATGATGTCATCTTCTAGATAAAGTGCAGTCGTAGCTGTTACCAAGATGATTGGTTGTAGTCTGCTGTAGAAGTCATGATATACATTCTCTTTCACTTCGAAGTCCAAAAGTAATAGCAGCCTTAACTTATTGAGTTCATCATCGGTGAGATAGTCATTTATCCATCCATCATTTGGTATCCTTACAGCTTTATTGAACTTGCTCTTTGAGGAATTATTGATCATCATTTTGGTAGCAAAAACTTCACAATTTTTAAGTGCGTTTTTCACCTCTTTTGGAATGAAAAAGTCTTTCTTAGGTAAGAAATTAATGATCCCATACACGTATGATGGTTTTTCCAGCCCATTCCCTGAAATTTCCCACAATACTGTGTTGTCGTCATTTTGAGAAATTGCTATTTCGGATATAAGACTGAATACAACTAAAGATAAAATCGATATTCTTTTAAACATTTGGTTAATTATTTCTGGAAGTTGAAATTTTAGGGTTGCAATATAGAGTGGTGGTTGCCCAATAAAAAGTCAAAAAGCGCAACATAATTACATGAAATTATTATCAAAATTATACAATGTGTTAACAGTCAGTATGATGTAGTTTGAACTACTCCATGCCAATCATAATAAAGGCACCCCAATAAATAGGGTCTTTGTATGTATTTCTTACTTCTTTTTTGGCCTGAATAAAAGAAGCCCTCATTTCACCTGTTTCTAGCCATCTTCGATAGAAAGTCACCATAAGTTGTTGTGTAGCATCATCGTCCACCTTGAACATACTCATAATTAGGTTACGCGCACCAGCAACAAGGAATGCGCGTTGAAGACCATATACTCCTTCACCAACTTCCAAGTCACCAAGCCCTGTTTCACAGGCACTTAGCACAACCAATTCTGTTTGATCGAGATTGAGGTTCATGGCTTCATAAGCAGTAAGTATCCCGCTTTCGGTGTTGTAGTTGGTTTTGGTTTTATCTAATATATCTCCGGCTCCTTTTAGTAACAATCCAGTGCGTAATAGCGGATTTTCATATGCTTTATTTTTATTGACCTCCACAGTGTTTTGACTAGCTTCCATGTTTTCAGATGGTTTGAAAAAACCATGGGTGGCTATATGGAAAATTTTAGGGTTGTTAAGTGCTTTTACTTGATCCTCATTTGCTCGGAGCTGCATGTAGTCATCCGTGACCCAGCCATTTTCCTGAAGTAAGGCATGCAGTTCATTCACCTCTTTTTCAGTCCCTGGCAGATCTGCAATTTTGTTAGAAGCAGTAGCGCTTAGGTAGAAGTCGGGATTGCCAAACATCAGGGCGCGTTTTTCTTTTTGCACTACACGAGTCCTTGTTTTATTGAGAAATATATCCTTGGTGTTGCTGACCAAAATGATATTGGAATTGTCAAGAACATACTTGCCGTCACCTGTTGGAATTGCTTCCATATTGATCTGATTATAGACACCATCAGCAGAGAGGTATATTGTGCTCAAATCCCCAGCGAAACTTTTGATAGGTTCCCAGTATGCATCGTAACTGTATCTGTCGTGAATTTTATAGATAATACTGTTCCTATAAAATTTGAAATATTTGTGTTCCAAATCTCTGCCATTTGTGATCAACGATACTTTAGGTTTTGGGGTAGATTTGTCATTTTTCAAATACAATGCGGCATATACTACCGAGTCGGTAAATACATGATTGAAGTGCCGGTATCTGACCATTTCTACTGCGACTTCATTTGGTTTGAGCACATTCCTGATTTTCTCCCAAGTGATGGCTTTTTCTTCAGATTCTTGACCGAATATTGAAGAACGCTCACTTAAGTCTTTTTCCAATAGCTCAACTTCACTCGCAAGTGAAGCTGCATTGATGCCATTTTCTACTTGCTGTTCATCATTCATGGAGAGGGCTTGTGTCAGTAGCTCTTTCTTTCCAATCCATTGATTATAATTTCTTATAAGAGATTCATCACCACTGTTTAGTATTTTTTCTTTGATTTTGAGCGAGGAGCTCAATAGCAATGCTTTGGTCAATAATGCATTGTTATATACATTTTCGAGCATTTTTGGATCTTCATTCATCGTTCTGAAGGCAATTGTATTGTAGAACTCAAAATCATCTTTGATGGTATTCCAAAACTTAGCTTTTTCACGTTCACTTAGTGCTGGGAAGTATTTTTTTATAAATCCATTGTAATTCTCTATCGACTCATTTATGTATTTTTTAGCACGTTTTGTGTCCCCACTCATGTAATAGACTTTGCTCAGTTTCGAGATCACCTTTACGTAGTCAGGATGCTGTTTATTGAAGAATTTCTCATAAAGTTTCTTGCTCTTTTCGTAGTTCTCTTCTGCCTGTACATAGTTATACTGTTGATAGTAGAGATCTCCTTTGAGTACATATATTTCCGCTGCATTGATATTATTACGTTTACCGACTTTGTTGAGCCAGATTTTCTCGGATAGCTCCAGTGCATTAAAAGCCTGATCATACTTTTTCTGAGCAATGTACACAGCTGCCAAATTGGTCTGATTTTGTGCATAGAGTGGTGTTCTAGAACCTAGTTTAGAACCGATGATTTCCTTGGATTCGGTCATCAATCGCTCGGCCTTTGCATTGAATCCTCCTTGATAAAAAAGGATGAGGGCTTGCTGTGTGAGTGATTTTGCGACATCAATATGCTGCTTCCCAAATCGTTCTTGTTGAATAGTCAATGCCTGTGTACTGTGTTCCAAAGCTTTGTCATAGTCACCTAATGTAGTGTTGATCTCAGCTTCTAGAATAAGTGCTGGAGCCAATTTAGTGGATTTGTCCCCATAGATATCCAGTGCAATTTTACTGACCCTTCTCGCTATTTTCTCTGCTTCAGTATATTCCCCAGTGATCATTTTTAAATGTCCATAATTCACAAGAGGGTCTATCAAGTTTCTCGAAGAGGCTCCGTATATTTTTTCATAGTCCGAAATCAGCGTAGTAAGTATTTCGTTTGTTTCTGCATATTTTCCTAGGGATATATATAATCCAGCCAATTCTTGCTTAGAACTCAGTTCGTTGTATCCAGCTATGTTGTCTGCTCTTCTGATCAATTTTTTCGAGAGGCTCAAGTTGTCTTCGGCACTTTCGTAGTCTCCAATAACAGCGTAAAATTTCGCTTGTGTTTCTAGTGCATTGATATAGTCCAACACCTCATATCCTGGCTTGCTCTTATCCGATAGAATAGTGAGGGCGGTCGCTACATTGGCCTTTGCCTGATCATAGGCACCTATCTTTATCTGTATTTTTGATAAATAATTGAGTTCTTTTCCATATTCCACGTCTGTGGGTTCGTATTTAGCTTCAGCTGCACTCGCTGCCTTATTGAGAGTTTCAGTTGCTTTTTTATAGTTGTCTTTGGCTTCGTAGTATGTTGCCAAGTGATTGAGAATATTGATGTATTCGACATGCCAGTGGTTGATCTCTTTGTCAACAATATTTTCAAAACTGCTTTCATAAATATCTCCTGCTTCAGCGAACTTACTGGTGTAGTCTAAATAAAAATTGGCAAGTTGAATTTTTGATAGGTGATACAGAGGCGCATTTTCTCCATAAAGTTGTTTGTTGATATCCACTATTTGATCCAGATAGGTTTCTGCATTTCTGTAGTCTTTTTCAGTGATGGCTATATCGACTAGTAGATTGAGTATTTCGATCCTTTTTTTGTGCGCTTTGGGTATAGAGTTGCTTTTGGTCAATAGACTGCCTGCCTTTGTCTGGAGATCTTTGGTATTTTCCTTGCTGAGCTTAGTACTCAACTCAATGGTGCTCAACGTAATATAGTGGATGCTATTTTTCTTGAAATATCGCTTGATACTTTTCTCATATTCAGCGCGTGCACCTCTGTACTTTCCCTTTTCTTCCCTTTTCAAGTAGTTTTTAAGCATGCTCTCGAATATATCGAATGAGAGATAGTGTGAGGCCGTATAGTCTTTCTTGATCAAGGAAAGGGATTTTTCAAAACTTGCCTCCTTTACAAAATCTGTCAAAACCAGAATCCCATTTGCTTCCAACATTTTTCCCCACAAGAAATTGTTCTGAATGTAAGTCAAGTGCTTGGTGCCCAAGTTTTTCTTAATCCAGTTGCTGTTTTTTGCAAATTCACTATCTGCATTTTTTATATCCCCCTGTTCTCCATAGCTAAATGCCCGTAGCGTCCGCAATGTTGCGTAATCACCCATGCGGTCATCCACCTCTTCATCGGATAGTCTGCGAGACTTCAGTTTACCGTTCGCATCTACGGTGGTCTCTTTGGTTACGGCTCTTCCCGATAGGTATTGCTCTATTTCATCTCCAAATTTCTGTGCTTTGGCATAAAAACCTTGTCCTGCATAAATTTTAGCAGTCATCAGCTGAATTTTGGCTTCTAAGTTTTCGTCCTTTTCTGATACACTGGCCTGTGTCTTTCTTGCTTGGTTTACATAGTCTTCAGCGATGACATAGTTGCCATACTGGGTATATGCCTCAGCAGATTCCAACAAGTATTTCACATGCTCGTTGCTATTCTCACCATACTTTTTTTTGCTGGTTTCAAGTGACCTGTTGATGCTGTTTTCAAAATCACCCAGCAGACCCCAAGCCAGATTGTACTTAGCCTCACGCATATAGTAGCCAGCCATGTAGTCATGATCAGCACCTAATTTCTTCTTGGCTTTTTTGTTGAATTTTTGAAGTGCCTTATTGGCCTTCTCATAATCACCTATCTCATAATAGGCATCGGTCTTTCCGATAGCTTTGTCCCATTTGGGTTGTGCGACAGAATATGAATGAATGATGAATACACAAATGGAGAGCAAGAGAGTTTTGAAGACTTTCATTAGATTTTATTTAAGATTTATCACCAGGTTGTTGATTTTTAGCGATTGACAGATGTTCAATTTACATGATAAGTCGCTGAATATGAAATCCATATAAAAATAAATAAAAGAGCAGCAATCTCTTACTCTCTCTTACTCTGACATCAATTTATTTAGGATGTCTGCTGCGGCTTCTGAAATGACTGTTCCTGGGCCAAATACGCCTGATACACCCGCTTCAAATAGGAAATCGTAGTCATTGGGAGGAATCACGCCACCAGCAATCACCATGATGTCAGGTCTGCCTAGTTTATGGAGGCAGGCGATCAACTCAGGAATCAATGTTTTATGCCCAGCCGCTAGACTAGATGCACCGATCACGTGGACGTCATTTTCTGTCGCCTGTTTTGCGACTTCATCAGGAGTCTGAAAGAGAGGACCAATGTCCACATCAAATCCCAAATCTGCAAAACTCGTGGCAATCACTTTGGCACCGCGGTCATGCCCATCCTGTCCCATTTTTGCAATCATGATACGAGGTCTTCTTCCTTCAAGTTCTGCGAACTGATCAGAAAGTTCTTGTGCTTTGATAAATCCTTTGTCCATTTTAGCTTCTCCTGAATATACACCTGATATTGATCTAATAGTGGCTTTGTGCCTGCCAAAAGCTTCTTCCATTGCTGAAGAAATTTCCCCAAGAGAAGCACGTTCTCTTGCGGCATCGACTGCCAATGCAAGTAAGTTGCCTTCACCAGACTTCGCAGCTTTGGAAATCGCAACAAGAGTCTCTCGCGCTTTTTCTTCATTTCGCTCCGCTTTCAATTTATTAAGTCGAGCGATCTGTCCGTCTCTGACCTTTGTATTGTCAACTTCGAGTAGTTCGATATCTGTTTGCTCATCAGTCTTGTATCGATTCACACCTACGATCACATCTTTGCCAGAATCTATACGTGCCTGCTTGCGCGCAGCGGCTTCTTCTATTTTCATTTTTGGTAAACCAGTTTCGATGGCTTTGGTCATTCCGCCAAGTTCTTCTACTTCCTCAATCAACTTCCAAGCCTTGTCTAACAAGTCATTCGTTAATTTCTCTACATAATAAGATCCACCCCAAGGGTCAACTACCTTCGTAATATTGGTCTCATTCTGAATGAAGAGCTGGGTATTTCTGGCGATACGTGCTGAAAAATCTGTAGGTAAGGCAATGGCTTCATCCAGTGCATTGGTATGCAAAGATTGGGTGCCTCCCAATGCGGCAGCCATAGCTTCAATAGCCGTGCGGGCAACATTGTTGTATGGGTCTTGTTCAGTGAGACTCCAGCCAGATGTTTGGCAGTGCGTTCTCAATGCTAGGGACTTTGGGTTTTTTGGATTGAACTGCTGAACCAGTTTAGCCCAAATTATTCTCCCTGCCCGCATCTTGGCGATCTCCATAAAGTGGTTCATACCAATCGCCCAGAAGAAGGAAAGTCTCGGGGCAAATACATCTATGTCCATTCCTGCATTGACACCAGTACGAAGGTATTCAAGTCCATCTGCCAAGGTATAAGCCAACTCGATATCTGCAGTCGCACCTGCTTCCTGCATGTGGTAGCCGCTGATGCTGATAGAGTTAAACTTTGGCATATGCTGAGAGGTGTACTCAAATATATCCGATACGATCTTCATGGATGGAGCGGGAGGGTAGATATAGGTATTTCTCACCATAAACTCTTTTAGAATGTCATTCTGGATCGTTCCACTAAGATCTGCAGCCTTCACACCTTGCTCTTCAGCCGCTACGATGTAGAATGCCAGTATCGGAATTACCGCACCATTCATTGTCATAGAGACCGACATCTTGTCCAAAGGAATTTGGTCAAAGAGCACCTTCATGTCTAGGATTGAGTCGATGGCTACGCCTGCTTTTCCGACATCACCAGTTACCCTTGGATGATCTGAGTCATATCCACGATGTGTCGCCAGATCAAAAGCAACGGAAAGCCCCTTTTGTCCAGCAGCCAGGTTTCTGCGATAGAATGCATTGGAGTCTTCAGCGGTGGAAAATCCAGCATACTGGCGCACTGTCCACGGTCGTCCTGCGTACATTGTAGAGTAAGGTCCACGCAAGAATGGCGCAATTCCAGCGGTGAAGCCTATATGTTCTACTGATTTTAGATCTTCCTTGGTATAGTGAGACTTGACATTGATTTGCTCAGCCGTAGTCCATTCAGTGGTTGCCATTTTATCGACTTGATCTGATTCGAATGACGCACTGGCATCATCAGATTGTGACGATTGATATTTTGACCAAGCAGCTTTGATGATGACATCTGTAAGGTGCTCCAAGTAATAAGAACCCGCAGCAGGGTCAGCCACTTTGTTGAGATAAGATTCTTCCTTGAGGACATTGGAAACATTGCGAGCAATGCGCCTCTGCATGCTATCGGTTGTATTTTCAGGTACTACAGTAAGTGCACTCGTTCCACCTATGATCGCGGCCATAGCCGCGGTGGCACCTTTCAGCATGTTGCCATGTGGTGCATAGGCTTCATCTGTATATGCTGTGCATATGCTCTGAATAAAAATGTCATTGATGGAGATATCAACAATATCAAACGCCTTCATCAACTGATGCAACAAGATGCGCAATGCACGAATCTTTGCGATAGAGGCAAAGTAGTCGGTCTGAATACTCAAATCGAAGCGCATGGCTTTCGCAATAACCGAAGAATCATGTCCTTCATTACTCAATTGAGTGAGCAGTATGGCTGTCTTAGTCAGTATGTTAGCCAGCTCATTGACCACATCTGTGTCATCTCCTGAGATAGCGATCGTCTTGAGCAGTGGGAAATATTTATTGAATGCGAATAATTCAACGATGGAGTCATTGTCTTGATCTTCGGCAATCAGGCAGCCATTTATTTTACCCAAATCATATTGATGGAGTTTGGCGAATTCAAGAAATTGATTGGCGATCTGAGAGACATCATCTTTCACGGTGAAGGTCACATGACAATGCTTCAATAAAATATCATTGACCAAAAGTGCCAGATCGATTCCACTATCCTTGATGATAAAGTTGAGACCATCTGCTCCATTCATTAAAGCCAATATGGCTTCTTCATTGGCAGTTTTCTCATTGTCAACATGGATGTTGACTGTATTGATCCATGATCTGCTAGTGCCATCTGCTTGACCCATGACAGTTGGGTTGAGGCGATAGCCTTCGAGGTATTCAAGTCCTTTGAGGTCTTCAGCTGCGTAGTAAGGAGAAAGTATGATCTCATCATTGAGCACCCATTGGTACTTCTCCAGCACTGCAGTGCCTTTTAGGTCACTGGTTGCTTTGTCGATCCACTCTTGTTTTGAAGATTTTTCAAACGCCTCAAATAGCATATGTTGTAGGTTGGTAAGTGTGGTATAAAGTTAATATAAATACCTTCCTAAATAAAATAAAGAGTGAGTCAAAAACAGATGATTTTCACTGCCTCTAACGGATTTTTGAATTAGCTTGAATGTAGCGAGCATTTTTTTGTAGGATCATTTGGGAAACCTTGTGCCATTTGAAAATAATAACTTTGAGTCCACTCCGAAAAGTCTAGTTTCGGTTCGTGAGGACACGAACCGAGGCGAAAATTAGCGAATACGCTTGTTTTGGAGTGGTTGAAAAAGTCAAAAATGTGAATTTTGACTTTTCGGAGTGGACTCAACTTTTGAAGGTTGAATGGCCTTGGTTGATAAACGCTATATAAAACGTGTTGGAATTATGCTTGATAGCCTCTTATGCATTTTAAAAAAAGAAGAGTGTTGGAACTATCTCGGTCTCTCAAAAGGTGTTTTGTCAGGTGTTATTAATATGTTTTACTCCATCTGATCGTGATGAGTAAAATGAAAGTTACATCGTACTTAAATATATAGTAACCCCTATGACATAAACGGCAATGGCGTAAAGCCATTTTTTTGAAAACTTAGGTATTTGAACGGATGACAAATTGAAAGCAACCACTGCTATTAAAACAACCCCTAGCACTATCGAAAAGGATGTTTTATCAAAAAAGCGTTCGAATAAAAATGCCAGAGACACTATAAGACCATTATTGTCAACAGGCAATCCAGTATATGTTTTTCCTCCCGTAAGACCATATAAGTTGAAATAACTCAAACGAATGGCACACGCACCTATAATGGCAAAACCCACAGGAATCGCCCAGTGATTGTAGTTGGTATAGCTCAATAGAATAATGGCAGGCAGTACGCCAAAACTTACAATATCGATTAGAGAATCTAGCTGTCCTCCAAAAGCTCTATGGTCATCAGTACGTCCTTTCATTTTGCTCGCAACTAATCCATCTAACCAATCAAATAAAACGGCCCAAAGCCCACCAATGACTGCAAGTTGAATTTGCCCCAACATCGCGAAATAAATTCCTAAAAATGCACTTAGCAACCCGCACAATGTGACAATATTGGGCAGGTCCATAATGAACCCTATCATGCTCATCCGGCCTGGCAGGTTAACTTTCAAATCCGCGGAGGCTTTGTGATTGTCATCGGTTACCAAGTTGCTGACTACATCATTTTTAAGCAATTTCATAAGCAAGTGGTTTGTTTGAGGATTCTTCAGAAAGTGTTTTTGGGAATAATTTCACCGCTTCAGATAAATCACCTATGGTATCTATTTCATACCACGCTTTTTTATCAAAAGACACAGCGTGTAATGACAGAGAGCCTTCATCCACTAATTCCGAAAAGACAGTTTCGTAATACCCATTAACTTTCCCAGCTTTGATATGTAGGTCTAGTCTCTCTGAAATTGTCTTCCATGACAATAAAGAAAAGCTATAAATATTCACAGTCTTATACTTAATACCGCCATTGTCAGGCACAGTGTCATTTTTAAAGCCCAATACTTTTTGATCAGTATTAATATTGACTGTAGTTCCATTCATCCATTCTCTGATCCCTGCTACAGCTAACCTATCAGGATAGATCATCTCATTTAAAAGTGATTGATCAAATACCAAATCACTTTCCAAGAGAACAAAGTCCTCTGTAATAATATCTCTGGCCATCCAAAGTGAATAGATATTGTTTGTGGTTTTGTATGAAGGACTATGCACATACTCTATGGTCATATCACTATACTTAGCTCCTAGAAAGTCTTCAATCGAACTACTTAGGTGTCCTGTCACTATAATGAGCTTTTTAAAACCCTGAATTCTTAAATTTTCAACAAGCCGACTTAAAATCGATATGTCGTTAACCATTGTCATGCACTTTGGTGATTCTAGAGTAAGTGGGAGTAGTCGACTGCCAGTTCCTGCAGCGAGTAATAGGGCGGTTGTTATACGATCTTGGGTAGGGTGATATACTGAATGTATTTTCATTCTTGAGGTTTGAAATAGAAAAAATGTGGGAGCACAATACCCAATAGGTGCAATACAACTACTAGCGAGTAGCTCATCGGCAAGACTGCTTATTTTATCTCAATGAAAGAAAATGACTCTGTCAGCTTAAAGAAGGTGCCTTTAATAGGCTGCTAGCAAAATTGATCGTGTTTAACTGAAATGAAAGATATAAATCTTGGCGCAAAGGTAGTCATTTAAAAACTAGCAATCTGGTAAGCAGTTTTATTTAATCTTTCAACACATAATTTCTTAGGAATTATGTGTTGAAATCAACAAGAGTATTGTCTGCTGATGCCTTTTTACTTTGATACCATTCATCACATCTGTGATTTGCAATTCAAAAATAATCGACTAAATTCCGAGCAGAAATCATTTTTGCCACTTATGAAAAGGATACTTACCTATGCTCTGCTCATTTTAACTATTCTCGCTTGTGAGAATAAGAATACGGAAATTGCGGAGAAACAATCCAATAAACCTGATGACATCGCAACTTGCGGATCACCCGCTCCAGCCTCAGATGATATCACGAGTTATACCATCAAACCGATCAAACTTATCCCAGAAGCACTTGGAGTATATGGACGATCTGTCCAGACCAAGAGTCAGCAAGCTCAAGACTTTTTTAATCAAGGCATTCAGCTACGCTATGCCTTTGCGGTAGGCGAGGCCATCAGTTCGTTTAGGGAAGCACAGAAACTAGACTCTACAAGTGCGATGCTGTACTGGGGAGAGGCTTGGGCACTAGGATCATATATCAATGGACACATGCGTGCAAATAAAGCACCACTCGCATTGGCGGCTGCTCAAAAAGCACAAGCGTTAATTGGTAATGTGACAAACGATGTGGATAAGGCACTCATTGAAGCTTTGAGCCTAAGATATATCGAAGATTTCGAGTATGATGAGAGAAGAACTCAGGACTCTTTGTATGCTGATGCTATGGCCAGTGTCTATGAACGATTCCCAGATGATCTAGAGGTCGCTACACTTTATGCAGATGCACTGTTCTTATTAGAGCCGAGAAGAGGAACTCGTGAAATGGACAATCCGAGATTGATGATCATCCATGATGTACTTGAAGATGTATTAGCTAAGAATATCGAGCATCCCGGAGCTTGCCACTTGTATATTCATGCGACAGAATCTACCAATAGACCAGAACTAGGAGCGGCTTGTGCTGACTTCTTGGGCAACACGATACCGGGGGCAAGTCATATCAACCATATGCCATCTCATACTTACAATGAGATCGGCCGATGGGGCGATGCGGTTCGTGCCAACTTACAAGCTTCTCTCACAGATAGGCGTGCGAAAAAAGACGGCAATGCCATTTCGACTTATGCTGCTCATAATCTACACATGTTGCTATACTCTGCCGCTTATGACGGTCAGGGCGCTATTGCAATGCAGGCAGGAAGAGACTATGCAAAGATAACGGACAACTCTGTTTATCATGCGCTCACCGCTATTCGCTTTGGACGATTCGATGATGTGCTCGAAACTGATCGCCCGGAAGAAGGCATTATCTCTCAAAGTATCTGGGATTTTTGTCAAGGTTATGCCAAATTGAAAACAGGTGAGTCTGATTTTGCAAAGGTGTATTTGGAACGGATCAAGGCAACTGCCGATACCACTTCTGCTGAGTTTCGTTACGAACCTGGAGCTCCCCACCTCAAGGTGTTAGCTGGGATTCTCGAAGGAGAAATTGTTTGGGAAGCGGGCAACATGACTGCGGCAATTGCATTATTTCAGAAAGCTGTAATAGACGAAGACAAGCTGCCATACAGTGAGCCAGAACCAATTCCTTTTGCTGCTAGACATTGGTTGGGAGCTGCTCAATTGGATCAGAGTCAATATGCTGCCGCTGAGAAAACCTATACTGCAGAATTAGCCGATCACCCGCGGAATGGCTGGTCTTTCTATGGATTACGCGAAGCGCTAAAGGGACAAAACAAAGCTATTGATGAAGTCGAGCAAGCTTATATAGAAAGCTGGTCCCGAGCAGATACGTATTTATCCGAATCTAAATTTTAAAGAACTTAACAATGATTAAAAAAATTCTAAAAACACAGACAAGTGATAAGAAGCTAGATATAGCCATACTCATATTGCGAGTTGCGGTTATGGCATTTATGTTAGTGCATGGAGTTCCGAAGTTGATGAAGTTATTGGCTGGTGGTGAAATAAAATTTGCCGATCCAATCGGTTTAGGGATGGGGTTCACCCTGTTTTTGGCTGTGTTTTCTGAGTTTCTATGTTCCATCTTGATTGGTATGGGTCTAGGTACAAGATTGGCTACGCTTCCCTTGATGGCGACTATGGCAATAGCGGCATTCGTTGCGCATGCTGCTGATCCTTTTGGCTCGAAGGAAAAGGCATTACTCTATCTTGTCATCTATCTAGTATTGTTCCTAGTAGGAAGCCGGAAGTACTCTGTTGATCATTATATGCTCAAAAAATAGAATAAGACTTTCTCACGGTTTGCGAGTCCACTAAATTTAGTGGAGATTATTCCGTGAATTTGGTCTTTATTGATGCGCCAAAGTGCATCAAAATTTCGGTATGAGCATTATTTGTATAGTGGCTAACCAACACTATTTCTATTAACCCTTCTGACCTATCTCTTTAATCATTTTCATTGAAACTAGTCCGAGTAATAGTCCCACGATTCCGATAGCTGACCATATCAGATAAGGGTTTTCAAAGAGACTTGGTTCTTTGTCCATTGCATCTTCGGCAGGCTTGAGATTTACAATGTCATCATGAACGATCTTGGCAGCACCTGGTAATATCTTAGCAACAAAACTACTGATATCGTAGTCAGGTGTACCTAAGCTTTCTTCTCCAAATTTAAGGGTATAAGTAGCTTCAGGTTGTAACTCAGCCACGACATATCTATTGAGGTAAGAGGCTGTTGCATTTTCTATTACAAGAGGCTGATTGTCTTTGTTATATATTTCCAAATAAATGGTTTTTACAGACCGCCCTCTCAACTGAATTTCATTTCGGCTATTGGAGTTGAGCTCGATGGAGCCTATGGATTCGAAATACACTTCTGTTTTCTTTTTCCTATTTACACGCTCTTTTCTGACGAGGAAATTAGCGGATCTCGAATAATATTCTGCTCCACTCATCTCTAAGCTTAGTTTTTCCAGGTACTTGGACTCTGGCAACTCCAATTTCACATAGGATGTTTTTAAACTATCCTTTTGGGAGATTATTGGGTAGTCAAATTCAGTGGAGATGCCTTTTATTTGGTGCGTATCATAATACCCAACTTTCAAAATATTGATAGGAATCTTCCAATTGTCATTAATTTCTAATTTGAAATAGGCGTAGTCGTTTAAAGGGAAATTCAAAATCTTCAATTCTGATGTCGCATCTGTGCTCTGCATAGCATGGAGGAGGTAATTGTCCTTGATGACATACCAGTTTTTCTGATCCTCACTGCCACTTAGCCTTGCACGTTTTTGCACATCCGTGTTTTGCACGATGATACTCACATTGTCAATAGCACGCCTATCTGGATTTCCGAAGATTAAATAAGAGATCGTATCCTGTTCATATGCTTTCTCTAAGATGTTATATTCCTTAAAAAGGGAAGTGGTTGACAAGGCCTTTTCACTATGGCGTAAGTAGGGCAGCTCCTTGCCATCACCATCGTAAATGCGCAGATCAGATCTGTAAGGATCAAGTTTGCCTAAGAGTTCAGGAGACAAAGTGATTTTATAATAACCAGGTGTACTCACTGGAGCAACTTGGGCTTCATATGAGAATTCTTGTCCGTGCGTATATGATGCCCAAAGAAGGCAGACCAACCAGCTAAGCTTTGTTTTCATCATCATCTTGAATTATAAATTTTAGTTTTTGGTATAAGAATGAAATCAATAACAAAATCACTCCGAGAAGTATGAATGAGATAATCTTGCCAGTAGAATTTCCAGCAAGGTCATAAAAGAATAACTTAACGATCGTAAGACTAAACAGTCCCAGTGAAGCGATGCGAAGTGTCTTGAGCCTGAACTTCATTCCTAAGATCATAAGGATGAGTGCCGACAATGCCCAAACGACAGGGAAAACGGATCTAACGGCTATATCATAGGCTTCATAATCTGCTCGACCTGATCCGAACTGGTAGAGTATGGAGATATGTGAGATTTCCGCTGAACTAATATAAACCCCAATAAATGCAAGTATCCATAGTGCAATCGTTCCTTTTTTCGATTGTAGGGTATGTTTCTTGTGAATATCAAGGTAGAGGCTCACCAAAATCACTAGAAATAACGCGAATTGAACATAATGCCAGCTATACCCTGTGACCACTCCATCATTGATCAAATAATAGCTTCTAGAAGCTACGATGTTTTCTAGATATACGGTGAGATAAGAAAATACAGCTAGAGATGACAACCAGAAACCAACTTTACCCAAAAGGTCAGAAGGAGCTAGACGATTGGCAGCCAATACAGCAATCACAAAGGCGTAATTATAAATCCCTAATAGGATCACACGGTATGTGTGGTAAAACTCGAATCTGATCAATTGATAATTCAGCTCCAGAAGAATACCCAGATAAAGTACAATAGCAAAGACCACCTTGACATACAACCCCTTCCACAAGAATTCTGAGTTTCTGATATGGATGACTTCGCCCTGCTTCAACAATCGAACCATGCCGAACAATGAGGCTATCACTACCATAGAGGTGATGAACATCTTATTCAGAAATAAATCAAGCACTATATAGTCGTAGGTCGGGGCATAATTTTGTTGCCAGTCCATGGATAGGCTGATGAGCATCAATACTGATATGACAGCAGATGCCAATTTCATCACCTTGATGCCGGATTTTTGAGAAAGCCACAAGAGCAAGACAGCTTCTATCGCCCAGAATAACGTAATGTAATTGCCTTTGAGTTGGATAGGGGCTATGAGACTGACAAAGGTCAATACTAGCCCTATCAATAGAAAGAGCAAGTTCTTGTCGATGTCTTTACGTCTATACAGTGTGAATGCAAATCCAAAATTGAAGATGGCAGTAAGTGCGGTGAATATCCCGCTGTAGAGTCCTCCTTTATATCCATGAACTAGCGACAGTCCTAATCCAAAGTAAATTCCAGAGTTGCTGAGCAACATGACTATCTCAGGGTACTTAAACTTCTTCGCATTTTTTACATTGTAAATGATCGTCATGAGGAAGAATATCAAATAGAATGAAGTCAGAAAGAGGAATAAGGGCCATCGGGTAGCGTCTTCATTACCGATGAACTTGGAGGCATAAACACCTACAAAAAGTATATATGTGAAGCCATAAACCAGGTAGTTGATGATATTCCATTTTTTGAAATAAACCAACGTGAGCATGCCGATGTCGAGGATCAGAATATAGGTAAGCAACACACTGAAGTTACCTGAGCCAGTGCTGACGAAAAATGGTGTTCCAAAGCCACCGATTATAGCCAGCACAGCGAGCTCCTTCCGATCGTATGCGATAGACAGCAAGACGCCAAATACTGTGATGAAGACCATGATCACGAAAGCAGCTGCTTGTGGGATCAATGCATATTCATGAAAGGCCAAAGCTATCGTGAAGTAGAGCACCGCCAGCGCACCGCCTATGAGTATAGAACTGAAACTCGCAAAGGAATTTCTTAAATAATGGGCCAGACCGATCATGCCACCACCGATGAGAACGCCTATCGCTACACGCATACTTTCGGTGATTACCTCATTGTCGATTCCAAGTTTTACCAAGAAACCCATACCAATCACGAAGATCACAATACCTATTTTAGGTAATAGATCCTCACCAATAAACTTCTCCAAATCTGGATTCCGTTCCATAAAGGATGGCTTTGTTGGAGACTGGGGTTTGACTTTCTTAGGAGGTTCACTTTTGATTGAGGCTTCTTTCGAGTCAGCCACTATTGTCTCGGTCAACTCCGGAGACAGCAGGTCTTCAGTTTCTTTCTTTGCTTCTACTGGAGGTGGAGCCTGTTCTTTGATAAGGGTGATACTGTCTATGGGCTTGATCTCCTGTTTTGATTCTTGAGGACTAGTATATGTTTTTTGAGGCTCTTCTGATGGCCTTGTTTGCTTAAGGAAATCATCCATCTTTCGATGAATACCGTCTATTTTCTTTGTCAACCTGTTGATTAAGAAAAAGAGCACAATAATAAGTATGATAGATATTCCTTCCATAGTAATCAGCGATTTGACGCAATATAACTTTTTCGTTTTAATCTGAAATGGTTTAATTACCTGACCTTCTAGGTCGGAAGCCAAAGTGTTTCATCTTAAACTCCGTTAAAATTGCAAACATTACATTTGTTGTTTTTGTGAAATTTAGGGTGGTATTTAACCCTGTTTTTTCAATTTTATGTATAAAATGTAAGTTGATCGTTAGTAATTAAACTCATATTTAGTTAATTATGACATTATTTTATAAAACCTCCTTATGAAACACACTTACGATTACGGGCTTATTGGAAATTGTTCTTTTCAGGCGCACATAGGAACTGACACGAATATCGCATGGATGTGCTGGCCACGGTTCGATAGTAGTTTTATCTTTGGAGGACTTCTTGACGGCAAAAAGGGTGGTGAGTTCTCTATACTGCCTGAAAACGGAATAAAGGAGAGCAAGCAATATTACCTAGAAAACACTAACATACTTTGTACGGAGATTACAGATGATTTGGGTAGCTACCGAGTTACAGATTTTGCACCAAGATTTAAACAGTACGATCGGTATTACAAACCGCTAATGGTGGTTCGGAAAATCGAACCGTTGGAAGGCATTCCAACAGTGAAAATCAACTGTAGTCCTGTAGCGAATTATGGAGAATTGCAAGCCACTCAGTATGAAGCCAGCAACCATATCGAATACCTTGGGCTTGAGAAACAAGTGCGACTTACCACCAACTTTCCTTTATCATCTATTATAGAAAATGAGTCGATGGTGGTCAATGAAACAAAATATGTGGTACTCACCTATGGTGCTCCTTTAGAAGCTTCATTGGGATCGACTTGTGAAGAGTTCTTAGATAAGACGAAGAAATACTGGCAAGCGTGGGTGAAAAACATGAGCGTGAGTAATTTCCATCAATTAGAAATCAATCGCTCTGCACTCGCTCTCAAAATACATCAATATGAAGATACCGGAGCCATCATTGCCGCAGGCACTACCTCTCTTCCAGAGTTCCCCAGTAGTGAGCGCAACTGGGACTACAGGTATTGCTGGATGCGAGATACCTATTATACGCTTACTGCATTTAACAATATTGGACACTTTGAAGAGTTGGAGAAATATTTCAATTATATCGTGAACATTTCTGTTAAGGAAAAGGATCGCTATCAACCGCTCTACAGTATCACAGGCAAAAAGGAATTGGATGAAATTATAATCGATCTGGAAGGATATTTGGGGAATCAACCAGTGCGCATAGGAAATCAAGCCTATACCCATATTCAAAACGATGTATATGGACAAATACTCCTGGCACTTCTTCCCTTGTTTGTAGATCGTAGATTTATCAATTCGGAGAGATCTGACTCTATCAACTTAGTATATGGCATATTAGAGAAAATTGAGAAACTGATGGAAGAGCCAGACGCTGGACTTTGGGAATTCCGAACGTTGGCACAGTATCATGCCTATACCTATTTATTTCACTGGGCTGGCAGTCATGCCGCTGCCAAAATAGGGGAGACTTTCAAAGATGAAAAAATAAAAATGTTAGCCAATGAGCTCATAAAAAAATCAACTGAAAAAATAGAAGCCTGCTACGATGCTGAGCGGAAAGTATATACGCAGGCTATTGGGACACCACATATGGATGCCAGCAATCTGCAATTGATCATGATGGGCTACTTGAAACCAGACTCCGAAAAAGCAAAGGATCATCTAATCGCTATAGAAAAAGAGTTGCGCTCTGCGGATGGATTGTTTAACAGGTATAAACACAAAGATGATTTTGGCGAGCCTGAAACTACTTTTCTTATTTGTGCTTTTTGGTACGTTGAAGCATTGACTTGTGTAGGCCGGGTAAATGAGGCGATTGAGATTTTTGAGAACCTACTCAAGTATGGCAATCACCTTGGATTGCTGAGTGAAGATGTAGATGCCAAAACTGGAAGTCAATGGGGCAACTACCCACAAGCATATAGCCATGTGGGGTTAGTGAATGCAGCCTATCGCATCAGTAGGAAGCTTGATCGGCCTAACTACCTTGATTAAGAAGGCTTAATAATTCTCTTACTTCTTTGTGACTTTTGACTCGGTAGGTTGCCTCTGAGTTTAAATCTCCAACCTTGATCGTATAGGCACTTTCAGGCATTGCTCTGAACATGTCTTCATCTGTCTCATCATCGCCTATTGCCAGCGAAAATTCACCCCAAAAGTCTGCCATGAGTTTTTGAACAGCCTTGCCCTTACTTACTTCATTGCTTTTGATCTCTACTACTTTGTTTCCTTCGAGTACTTGTAAGCCCATGTTTACAGAAAGGAATTTCAAGTGACTAATGATTTCTCTGGCGCGAGATTCACCGAGTCCTGTATCTACTTTTCTGTAATGCCAGGCCAGTGAGAAATCCTTTTCTTCGATAGAAGATTTAGGGGTGCGATCTACATATTCTTCTAATACCGGACGGATGTGCTCTTTCCAGTCACCATTCAACTTTGCTAGTTCCACCCATTCTTTATCCCTACCTCTGAACCATACACCATGTTCGGCTACAAATTGAACATCGTGGTGACCCAGCCATTTGTCTAGCGTATGCCGATCGCGACCACTTATGACGACCACTTTGTTGCTTTTACGTTTTGTCAACTGTACAATTATAGCATGAAGTTCATCATCAGGACTGGCATCTTGTGGGTTGTTCTTGAAGGGTGCCAATGTCCCATCATAGTCAAGAAAAAGAATCCCATGACTACTGTTTCTATATTTATCCAATAATTGTTGCTTTACTATTGAATTCAGGCTCTTGGTTTCTGTCTCTTCTTTCTTATGATGGACAGCTTTCAATCGGTCTAAAAACAATTTTACCCAATGATGAATATCGTACTTACGAACGGTTTCCTGCATGATCGACATGTGCTCCATTTGCTCCTGCTCTGACATGGTCAACGCACGATATATGCCATCTCTAACCTGATGTTTATCGTTCGGGTTTACGATCACTGCCTCAGATAGCTCTTTCGCAGCTCCAGCCATTTCACTAAGTATTAATACACCTTTTTGATCCAATTTACTCGCTACAAATTCTTTGCAAACCAAGTTCATGCCATCGCGCATGGGCGTAACCAGTGCGACATCCGCCATGCGGTAGAAAGCAGACAAATTCTCCAATGAAAAAGAGCGATAGAAATAGTGAATTGGTGTCCATGAAGTGGTGCCGTATTTGCCATTTATTCTACCGACTAGTAGATCAACTTCTTCTTTGAGATCCTTGTATTTCTCTACATTGTCTCGAGACGGGACGACCACCATCACTAGAGAGACTTCACCTTTCCAATCGGGGTATTTCTCCAGGAATAAATCGAATATCTTCAACCGAGCAGGAATCCCTTTTGAATAATCTAGGCGATCAATAGACAGCATCATTTTATGGTTACCCATTGACTTTCGGTAACTTTCTTCTACTTTCTTTACCTCTTCTAGTGCAGCGACATTTGCATATTTGTCATAGTCAATACTGATAGGAAAAGAGTCCACCACCACTTTCCGATTATCAATATCAATTTCACCATGTTGATTGCTTACAAAACAAATCCTGCTCGCTGCACTCAAAAAGTGACGCATGTCATCATAGGTATGAACTCCAATGAGATCTGATCCCAATACCCCATCGAGTAATTGTCTTCTCCAGGGAAGCAACCGAAATACTTCATAGGAGGGGAATGGAATATGTAAGAAAAATCCGATGCTCACTTTTGGCACCTTCTCACGCAAGAGTGCAGGCAAAAGCATCAATTGATAATCGTGAATCCATATGGTGTCATCAGGACGAGCGACCTCTAGTAGCGCATCACAAAACTTCTGATTTACTTTTTCATAGCTTTTCCAGTAGGATTTTTTATAGAGTGCGTATTGGGTGAAATAGTGAAACGTAGGCCATAGCGTTTCATTGCTAAAACCTTCATAGTACAAGGTGATCTCTTCTTCCGTAAGAAAAACAGGGCTCATATTTTCTTTCTGAAGCCCATTTATAATGGCCCTCTTCTCCTCTTCGACATCAGTGAACAGCCCTGGCCAACCCAGCCACAGGTTATCACTTTTTTTATAAATAGAGCCCAATCCAGTCGCCAATCCACCTTCACTTGGGGTGAATATCATCTGATCGTTTGCATCTTTACTTGCCTTTACTGGTAACCTATTTGATACAATGATCATCCTGCCCATAATATGAATTGGTTTGTCTATTGTTCTGTTTTAAAATAACACATCTTCATTAAAGAAGTTTATCCATAACATCAAGTCCTACATGTCGATGTCGTTTATGTTGACGAATGGCGCTGGAATATCCTTTACATCTTCTTCGATCAGCTGAAGGATATCACGTGTGATGCCTCTGGCTATATTAGAGATAGGTACATCATTTGGAGTACCTTCAAATGGATTCTCCCCGGCTAAACCAATGCGCAACATCGTATTGAACACCCAAATCACAATCACAGTAAATGGAATATTAAACCACACGAAGTAGCTACCAATAAATGGATGTGCAACAGATAATTCTACCCCCATCTTCGCAAAGGCTGGTATAATCGCCATGGGCAAAAGCCACATAAAAATATGAACAAAATGATAGCCAATACTGCCATACTGTTTTGGATACGGAAAGTTTTTGATCCGTTCAGACTTTCCCTGCATGGTGGTCAATTCTTGAAGCATTTGCTGTAGATTTAGCAAGGTGAAATCCCATATTTTCTTTTCATCCGTAAGCTTTCTCAAATGCTGTGACTGAAGACTAATGATGGCATTGGGCTTGTTATCCATTGACATGACATATTCATATTCTGACTTTGAAAGATTGGGTGACAGTTCTTCTTCAAGCGATGTGTTATGCTCCGGGATATAATATTGAAACTTTGCCTTTTTATGTTTCGATTCATAGGAAGCTTCCCATGTTTTTTTCGAGCGCATGGCATAGCGCAATGCGGTCAACCAAGCAATGTGTCTCTTGGTAATTGTTTTAATTGTGGCTGATTCATCTTGAGTGGCTTCCGTACGATGGATGTAAAAACTGTCTCTGACAGTTATAATGAATGATCTGGAAGTGTTAACGATTCCGCCCCAGATTTTTCTAGCTTCCCAGATTCTGTCATAAGCGGCATTGTTTTGGAAACCAACCATAAATGCCACCGCAGTACCGATGAGCCCCACTGGCGTCAATGGAACTTGCAGCCACTTGATGTTCAATAATTCATAAAGGGCAGTGATGATTGTTGACAATACAACGAAAAAGATGAGTTCTCTTTTCGTCCAGATCAGTACACTCTTAAAGGGGAATCGTCTTTGTACGTACATTCTTTTTTATGTTAAAAATAAGATATTCTTACGTATTTGATACTTGCACTGCTTAATTTATTGTTTCTCTATCCAGAGAAAATAGATAAATTCGCTCTTTTGCGCATAAGGTAAACCTCGACTAAGTATAAGAATGGATCGTTCCATGATAGGCTATTAGATGATTTGAGTTGTCACAAACTCAAAATGAATAATGATTCACAGTCATGTAACATGCTCATTTGTAGTTCATAAGAAGAGATGATATCTCATTCTGGTTAAGAGATCTGTTTCTTCAATATCAAGACAATTGGATTATTATTTAGTTTGACTTATATTTCATCTTCATCAAACTGAATATTATGGTAGTTTACGGCTGGAATAGCAAAAATATTAAGCAAGCACCATTGGATGGATATGAGTGTCCTAATTGTCAAGAAAAGAATTCACACTTGGCTATTTTTGCCCATTATGCACACATATTTTGGATTCCGGTATTCCCATATAAGAAGTCTGCGCAAATATCCTGTTTACATTGTCAGTTGGCTACAGAGGAGAAAGCTATGCCCGAAGAGATGAAAGGAAAGATCAAGCAATTGAAGTCAGCAGTCGGCATCCCAAAGTATATGTTTGCGGGACTTATTTTGATAGGACTGAGTATTGCCTTTTTTTCTTATTCTAGCAGTCAAAATGCTAAATTGGAAATGGAATACATCAATAGCCCACTAATTGGTGATGTCTATATATTAAAGAATTTGGAAGAATCATCGGAGTACAATCACTATTTATTGAAAGTAAATGATATTGAGGAGGATAGCTTAGTGGTATCCATTAACTCCTACACCTACAATGGGATAATTAAAGAACTAGATCCAGCTGATGGTTTTTACAATGTCACCTATTCGATTCATAAAGATGAGGTCAAGGGATATGATGAATCGGGTGAGCTTAAGAAAGTCCTGAGGGATTATTCTTCATTGGCGGGATTTGATCGAGTGCTGGAGTATCAAATTCAGGACTCGACTGTTGTTGAGTGATTCTTAGCCGCGAGTGATTTGCTCTTTGATTAAACCCCTCTACTGACCTCCTAAGCTATTTATTAGACGAACAGTCCTTTTGCATATTATTATGTATCCAACAGGCATTTCATTACGAGATGACTTCCTTTTTTTGAAAAACAAAAGAACTGTTTAAAAGCAACTTCCCTGATATTGAGGGACTTCCTTTTTTTACCATGTTTATTTTTGTTATTATGGTATTTACAAATAATGTGACTAGTGTGTAATTTCAATGTGAATAGATGAATGATGTGCAATCAATAATAGATGGACTTGCTGATGCAGTATTTGTGTATGAGCCTGCAACATCGAAAGTCCTGTTTGTTAATAAATCCTGCTCAGAATTTTATGGCTATCCGACCCAAGAATTATTAAATCGAGGACTGCGATTGATCTTATCGAACGCTGATGATTTTAGTGATCAGCAGGAATCATTGTTGATCCAAAAAGCTGAAAAGGGAGAAAGGGTCACTTTGGAAAGAAAAACACAAAATGCCGCAGGAGATCCTCTTTGCGGAGAAATATCCATTAGCCAGGTAAAGATCAATGGAGGGCAACATATCTTGATTTCGGTAAGGAATATTACCGCTGAGAAAAAGGCTATTGCAGCTTTAGAAGATCGAGAATTGTTATTAGACTCTATTACCCATAATATTTCAGAGGGTGTATACCGGAGTTATTCCAAAGGAGGACTGATCTATGCCAATGATGCATTCGCTAAGATGTTCGGCTATGAAAGTGCAGATGAAATATTGAAAGTAAAGTCTTTGGATCTATATGCTGAGCCCAAAGATAGAAAGGGACTAACGCCAATAGTCTTGGAATTGGGGTATCGCTCTGATGTGGGGACTCATTTTAAGCGAAAGGATGGAAGTACATTTTGGGGATTAAATAGTTTTGTACTTACAAGTGATCGTGATGGCAATGATATTTTCGATGGGGCTGTCAGAGACATCACTGCCGAACGAGAAGCCCAGCAGAAGATCGAAGAGAGTCAGCGTATTCTCGAATCTATCAATCGCAATATTTCAGAAGGCTTATATAGAAGTTACTCTAAAGGTGGTTTAATCTATGCCAATGATGCTTTCGCAAAGATGTTTGGCTATGAAAATGCAGAGGAAATATTGAAAGTAAAATCCCTGGATTTATATGCTCAACCCAAGGACAGGAAAGGGGCGACCAAAGCTGTACTTGAATTGGGGTATCGCTCCAATGTGGAGACTCATTTTAAGCGAAAGGATGGCAGTACATTTTGGGGGTTGAATAGTTTTGTGCTCACAAGTGATCATGAAGGCAACTATATTTTTGATGGAGCAGTCAGAGATGTCAGCAGTGAAAAAAAAGCAGCAGAAAAGCTCAATAGGCTTAACAAAGAGTTGGTTGAACGGAATTTCGAACTGGATCAACTGGTATATAAAACATCACATGATCTGCGGTCTCCACTGAGATCGATCTTGGGCTTGACCAATCTGATGAAGGTCGAGAATACTTCGATTGAAGTCGATTATTTTGAAAGAATTGAAGATAGAATTCTCAAAATGGATGACTTTATTAAATCCATGCTTGATTACTCCAGAGCAAGCAGATTGGAGTTGAAAAAGGAGAAGGTTAATTTCAGAGAAGTGATTGCGGAATGCGTTGGCAACTTGGAGTATTTGGATGGCTTTGATGATTATGTCATCGTCCAAAACTATCACAAAAACATGGCGTGTTGCCATCTTGATAGATTGCGACTGAGCATAGTGTGTAGCAACATCATCTCCAATGCATTTAAATATCGCAATACGAAGGCAAAAGAGTGTTTCTTAAAAATCGATGTAAAGATCGAAAACCAACTATTGAAAATTGTTTTCGAGGACAATGGCATAGGCATCGCTAAGAAGTACTTGAACAATGTGTTTGACATGTTTTATCGAGCTACTGAAATGTCAGAAGGTTCTGGATTGGGTATGTATATCGTCAAACAAGCACTTGATAAATTGAATGGAGATATTCAAATAGAAAGTAAACTCAGGGTGGGCACAAAAATATCTATTGAAATACCTGAAATGAGTAAATAGGATTGCTCGGGACCAGACATGGCTCTAAAAGTATATAAGCATATTCATCTATTGAGATTTTTTTGAATGATCAACTCATTAATAAGCCACTTCACCGATCATGGAGTCAATTCGTCTGAGTGGCTATTGATTGCAACCCGACTAATGCTAACTTCAATATAGACTTAACAATATTTCATCACCTCATAAAACAACCAAATGAAAGCTCATTATTTAATTGTAATCGCAGTGCTGGCTCTAAGCTGCAATCAAGGCACTGAACAAGACAGTTCATCGACCGAAGAAAGTAACACCGAACAAGCTAGTGGAAACACTGAATCTGCTACTGATGGTTTGGAACAGAATGGAGACTACTCCTCGCTTTTCAATAGTGCAGATTGCAAAGTGATTACGGCAGAGGAAATATCCACTGTACTTGACAAAGTATTTATTGATTTGGAAATCAAAGGATTTTGTTTGTTCAAATCGAAATTACTCGAAGATAAAACATGGAATTTAGGCATTGCTCAGAATGATATGAGCAGAAGTGATATTCAACGTGAAATTCAAAGTTTTCAATCTGATGAGACCGGGATTCTTTCACTGCAGATGAGTGAAACTGGGGACACATATTTATGCAACCAGCACTCACATGGTTATTTATCTATATATAACCCTAACTATGATGGCAGCATCCTTATTGATTATGGAAGTGTCGCTGCATCAAGAGGTTTTACCAAAGAAGAACGTTTGGAGCATCGAGATTATGCTGTGAAATTAGCCAATGCGCTGTTGAAAAAACATCAAAAGTAGCACCCACAGGCATCAGCTTGTGGCTCGTGTCTATTGTGTCGAATAATCAAAGCTGATACAGCTTTGAATTCACTCAAAATCATCCGTAGGAGACTCTGGAGTGAGTAATCACACACCAGTATCAAAATCTGAAGTGTACGGTTCATGAAAACACTAACCTTGTGGACAGATGATTAGATCGTAGTCAAGAACGATTTAATGGATTTCACCACTTCAGCTGGGTGAGTCAATAGGGAAAAATGGTCACCACTGACTTCATCAAATGTCTCGTTTGGATATCTTACGATATAGTCTTTTTTGGCATGGATGCGTAAGTCAGGAGATACAGTCACGTTTTCTCTGGCAGGATCGAGTACTAGCTTGAATTGATTGACTACACAATTTCTATTGCGCTTGATCAAGTTGTCCATCGCTGCTTCATAGTATTTTTTAGAATAGTCATGACGGTATTTTTTCATCATGTACCTCTTGACTGACTTAATGCCAAGAAAGCCAAGTCTTATAAAGAAGTAACCGAGTCTTCTACTTTTCATTGGAAAAGAGGCTTTGCCTTGCGTTGTCCAACTTGCGATCTGGATCACCTTGTTTCCATTCACATGCTTAATGTGGTGAGCTATTCGCCCACCCAAAGAATGACCAATGATAATGTCATTTTTATCAATCGAATATCGCTCTACCAGTTCTTTACAGAAATCAATAATATTAAGTCGTGGCCGTTTTCCATCTCCCAATGCCTCCCATAAATTTATAAACAAATGGTCTCCGGGTAGATCTAGAGCAATTGCATCAAAAATGCTATTGTCTTCACCTAGTCCGTGTATTAGTACTAATCTCATTATGCAGAAGTTAAAACCAGAATCTATGTAGTGAAATTTATTTTCTAATGCCAATTCATATTCTAATCTAAATCAAAATTATACAATATCTCATCATCAGCATTGGTAATGATTAATATCACCTGATTTCCATCGGTTTGTAATTCGCTGATATCAAAAGCGAGCTCTTTGATGAAATAAGCTTGACACATTTCTTCATTTTTTAATCTCTTCGGGTATAATTCCCCGACCCTTGGGTCGAATTTGAATAAAATGCCCCAAGATACCCCGTACCCTTGGGTCGGGGAGCTTCATTAATTGGTTGGAAACTGGTGGTTGATTATATCGCTGAAAATGGGTTAAACCCAAACCTTTATTTTGTTAAGCCTACTCTTTGAGTGACTAATCTTATTATCCTCAGGCTCATTTGTAGGAGACTCTTAGGTTGAATAACATCTTACTGGCTCAAAGATTTCAAAACCATATAGGACAATGTTTTAATTGCGAATGTTCTGGAGAATTTAAAATAGCTCTTACCAAACAATTAAATGTTATATTTAGTGTGATCTATAAGAACGGATATGAAATACTTCTTGCTCCTCTTTACTCTTTTGATAACACATCTGGTCACCGCGCAAGAATTACCGACTCTGCCAATTCGCCCCAATGCTTACGGAACCGATAGCCTCAAAACAGGGGAGTGGGTGTATTATTATAATATTCAGAGAGAAGAAATAACTCCTGAAACAGACAGTGTGGCCTTTTATAGTCTTATAGACTATCAACAAGGAAAGCCGATTGGGAAAATGGGTGAATATAATCGCTCCGAACAAATACTAATGTCTGCTACCCTTATTAGTGAAGACCCGAAAAGATATGATGGCTCTGTTTTTTATTATAGCGAAGAAGGGAATATCATTAGTTATGCATTTTTCAATGAGGGTAATTTTAGCCTCCAAAAATCAATAGATGGGTTTAAGCCTATTGTAGAAGAATTGAGGGATCGGCTTCCTAACCACGTTGATTATACCAGTGCTTTAATTAACCTAGCACTTATTTATGGAGATTTGGGTCGCTATAACGAAGCTGAATCACTCTACATTGAGGGGCTGAATATTATCAAAAAGGAGCTTCGTCAAAATCATCATGACTATGTTGCTTATCTGAACAATCTATCACTTCTATACGCTAAATTAGGCCGATATGCGGAAGCAGAATCTTTTTTGCTTGAGACTTTGGACGTTATGAAAAGCCAAGGAAATGAAAACCGTATGGCAGGTTTCTTGATTAATCTTTCAATTATTTATGCTGATATGGGACGTTATATAGAAGCCGAATCATCCCTTCTTCGAGCGAGTAAAATTTTTAAAGCCAAAAATGGAAAAAACAGCTATTCTTATTTCCTTTGTTTGGCCAATTTGGCTATTGTATATCATGATATGGATCGTCTAGCAAAAGCCGAATCCCTTAGTCTTGAAGCGCTAGAAATTATTAAAACAATACATGGTGAAAAAGACTCTGATTATGCGATTGTCTTGGGCAATCTAGCCGAGCTATATGTTGCGATGGACCGCTATGTTGAAGCCGAACTTCTGCACCTAAAGGCACTGGGAATTCTTAAGATACAACTGGGTGAAAATCATCCTGACTATGCCACTCCTTTGTACAATTTAGCAAGTTTGTATCAGATGTCAGGCAAAGAATTTGAACTCAGTGAGGAGTACTACCATAAAGCCTTAGCAATTGATGAGAAACATTTTGGAGAGAATAGTCAAAATGTTATTGGCGGGAAAAGTGCACTTGCTACTTTTTATTACCAACAAAAACGGACTAACGAAGCAGTACCTCTGTTTATAGAATGCTTGGACTATTACGAAAAGCACCTTCAAGAGTACTTTGAATACTTAGGTGAAAATGAGCGGGTAGCTTTTTACAGCACCCTTAAGGGTAACTTTGAGCAATTTACCCAGTTTGCAATTCAGGAATCAGCCAACTATTCTGAATTATTGATACGCGCATACCATTTGCAATTGCGGCACAAGGCTATTTTATTGAATACCAGCAATCAAATAAAGAGGCGCATTATGAATAGTGGAGATCGCAAGCTTATTGCGCTTTTCGATGAAGTGCAGACCCTTCGCCAACAACTTGGACAAGCACAGGGACTGAACAAAGATGAGCAACAACAGCTTGGATTGAATGCCGATAGCCTCAAACAAGAGTTGTTGCTCATCTTT
>Ga0209634_1000472_pt1 | contig 31463 bp, 49 predicted proteins | sample LinPmetageLP40_FD_184043 | JGI IMG/M metagenome (GOLD analysis project Ga0209634, IMG submission 184043) | Marine viral communities from the Pacific Ocean - LP-40 (SPAdes) (version 2) | ecosystem: Environmental > Aquatic > Marine > Oceanic | place: Pacific Ocean | collected 2010-08-26 | reverse complement strand
GATTGCAAAAATGAAGATACGTTTAAAAATAAAAGTACTTGACAAATTCTATCGTATGGTAGAAACTAAGTGTGGTAGAATTAGTAATTGGGCCTGGCATAAAAGGTGGCACAATAGAGAAACTGGCACAGGCTATAAGGCGTATACCAAATGAAAACATTTAATCAACTACTTACAGAAGATAAGGGTGGTAAGAATTTACACCTAGAACATCTAGAGGATGAAATTCTCAACTACGGAGTTGACGGTGGTAGAGCTGCAATTAACTTCCTACGTTCATTAAGAGATATGCTTGCTGGTAACTCTCGTTCATCTATTTCAATGACTGTTAAGTGGGATGGTGCGCCTGCAATCTTTTCTGGCATCGACCCTTCTGATAATAAGTTCTTTGTTGCAAAGAAGTCTGTATTTAATGCTGAACCTAAACTATACAAATCAATAAAGGAAATAGATGATGACAACCTATCTGGCTCTCTTAATTCTAAATTTAAAATTGCATTTACAGAATTTTCTAAATTGGGTATTAAAGGTGTTCTGCAAGGAGACCTTATGTTTACCGATGACGTTGACACCTCAACAATTGATGGTGAAAAATACTATACTTTTCAGCCCAATACTATTGTTTACGCTATACCTATTAATAGTGAATTGGGGAATACAATAAACAAAGCAAAGATTGGTGTTGTTTGGCATACAACGTACACTGGAAGTGATTTACAATCAATGAAAGCATCATTTGGTGCAAACATATCAAGTTTAAGTAAACCAGCGTCTGTCTGGATGGACGATGCAACTTACAAAGATGTGTCTGGAAGTGCGACATTTAATGCAAAAGAAACTGAAAAAGTTACAGATTTACTTTCAAAAACTGGAAAGACTTTTCAAAAAATTAATGCGAATCAATTAAGATCTTTTTTAAAACTACAAGAAGTATTTACTGGGCAACTTGCTAGTGCTGGGTTAAAAACATATAATAATACTAAAGTTAGAGCTGGAAAGACAATAACAAATCCTAGACAACATGCAATAGGATATGCTAAACATGTAGAGATGGCTTTACAAAAGAATATTGATAAAGTAAAATCGGTTGCTGGTAAAGAAAAATATAAGAATTTACAAAAAGAGTATGTACGAGAAGTCAAGAAATTTACAAACGTATTAACCTTAACTCTAGAGTTTCAAAACTATTTAGTTGATGCTAAAGCAGAAATCGTAAATAAACTAAATAGTGTAAAGGGATTGACAAGCACCTTTATTAAGACTAGTAATGGATTTAAAGTAACTAACCCAGAGGGGTATGTTGCGATTGATAGAGTTAGTGGAAATGCAGTTAAATTAGTAGACAGAATGGAGTTCTCGTTTAATAACTTTACCGCTATAAAGGCATGGGATAAATGAAAAAATTTAAACAAATACTTAACGAAGCTAAGTTTAATCATACGTTCACTTTCGGTAGGTTTAATCCACCAACAATTGGACATGAAAAACTAATCATGAAGGTTGCAAAAACCTCTTCTGGTTCTAAAGATTATTCTATCTTTGCTTCACAATCCCAAAGTCCTGCTAAAGACCCTTTACCGTATGCTCTAAAAGTCGCATACATGAGAAAGATATTTAAGAAACATTCTAGAAACATTATCGCAGACACTAAAATAAGAAATGTGTTTGACATTGCCGTTAGATTACATGGACAAGGATACAAGTCAATCACTATGATTGCTGGTTCTGATAGAGTAAAAGAGTTTGAAAGACTATTAAATCAGTATAATGGTGTAGAAGGTAAAAAACACGGTTATTATGGTTTCGATGAAATCAGAGTTATTTCTGCTGGAGAAAGAGACCCAGATGCAGAGGGTGTTGAAGGTATGTCGGCATCGAAGATGAGAGCTGCTGCAACTGCAAACAGTTTTGATATTTTCAAACAAGGAGTTGCTTCTGATGAAACAACTGCAAGAAAGTTATTTAATGATGTTCGTAAATATATGGGTATCAGAGAAGAAAAAGACATGGGTGACATGGATGACTATGAAACTCTAAGAGATAAGTATCTCACTGGAAAAATCTGGTTGGTTGGAGAAATGATTAGTGCAAATGGTATTGATGGTAAAATTATTTCAAGAGGAACTAATTATATATCATTTAATGATTCATCTGGCAAAGTCCACAAGGCATGGTTAACAGAAGTTAGAAACTATAGAAAAGAATACGATAACTATCAAGGTACACCAGAACAGATTGCAAGACGTTCTTCTAGAAATCAGGCTCGTAGAATTATGGGTAATAAAGCAGTTCAAGGTTTAGATGTTGGACACAGAGATAATAACCCACTTAATAACGACCCTAGTAATTTAAAAATGGAAGATCCATCTAAGAATAGAAGAGAACCAAGACTAAGAGAAGAACCTAAAAAGATTACAAAGACAAAACAAGTAAAAGGTGATGTTGCAGATGTAAAAGGAACACAGCCCGCTAAGTATTATTCTAAAGATACAGAGGGTGATGAAATGTCTAAATCTACAAAGATTGCTCGTGCAAGACATTTTGCAAAGGGTGGTTCTAGTGATAAAGCGCCTGGCGATAAAGGTGCAACTACTAAACCATCACAATACACCAAGAAGTATAAACAGATGTATGGTGAAATACTTGACAAGAATGAAGATTTCATACATTATCCAGGCCAAGTAGATCCAAAACAAGATAAGTCAAAAGGTGCTTTCGTTAGAGGCGATCCAACTGAACCTATAGAGTTTAATCCTAGTTATGATACAGATCAGATACTTGATAAAGCAAATAAAGAAGTTGAAAAGGAGAGAGGCGTGAAACAAAAACCTTATGTAGAGTCTGTCCAACTAGACGAAAAAATTGCTGGACTTGTAAAGAAATCTAGTGAAACTGGTGTTCCATATGGTATTCTTAAAAAGTCATATGACAGAGGTATGGCTGCATGGAAAGGTGGACATCGCCCAGGCACTACACCACAACAATGGGCATTTGCAAGAGTGAACTCAATGTTAACTGGTGGTAAGGCAGACCCAGATTTACAAGGTAAAGTAAGAGCTGCAAAGAAAGCACATAAAGCAAAGAAAAAAGAATCATATGAGTTAGGTACAGATGAGTATACAAATCATACTAAGAAAGTAACGCCAGGACAAGTTAATGAATGGTTTGAAAATCAAGCTGTTCGTGCAAACTACGAACTAAAACATGGTGAAGATTGGTGGTGGAAATTAAATGAAGTTCACGATACAATGCTTGAAAAGGTTGGTTGTTGTGATGATTGTGCCGAGGTTGATGGATTTGATGAAGAATCATTACAATCTGAATCAGGCCCATGTTGGAGTGGTTACAAACAAGTTGGTATGAAAATGAAGGGTGGAAAAGAAGTACCCAATTGTGTGCCAGAGGAAACTGATGTCGGTGAAAAAACAACTCTAAAGAAAGATAAAAAATTACCTAACTTACTAATTCCTAAAAAGGGTAAAGCTGGACAAACCCAATTTGCAAGAAGAAAAGCAGTAAGAAAACTTGCCGCATCATTTACAGAATTTAAAAAAATGAATGATTGGGGTGAAGTTGAAGAAGATGCCGAAGGAAAAAAACTAAATAATCCTACAAAGGGTGATGTTAAAAAATACAAAGTTTATGTCAAGAATGACAAAGGTAACGTAGTTAAAGTCGAATTTGGTGACCCTAATATGTCTATCAAAAGAGATGACCCAGCAAGAAGAAAAGCATTTAGAGCCAGACATGGTTGTGATAAAGATCCTGGGCCTAAATGGAAAGCAAAATATTGGTCGTGTAAGTTTTGGAGTACCAAATCTGTAACAGACTTGATGAAAGGTTAATGGATATGGATGATTTAAAACCAAAAATGAAATTACGAAAACTCGCTGGTTTATCCATAGATGATGTTCGTGAGGATAAAAAACAAAAACAGGCAAAAGTTCTGGAAAAGAAGATTGAAGCCCAACTTGCTGAAGAAAAGAGAATAGAAGATAAAGTTAATTTTTTTTCTATTGATGAGTCTTTTATTCCAGTAGACAGTTTTAATAACAAAGGTCAGAAACATGAGGAAGAGGTTAAAAACCTTGAAGAAGTAAAACCCTCTATAGAAAAAGCAAAAGAAAGTTTGCAAGAACTAGTTAGTATCTTTGGTAATATAACTGATTTTAAAGTAAAAAAAGAAGAAGTTACAGAAGAAACAAAAGAAATTAAAAAACCATCAGCATCTGTTGCAAGGGCTTTTGGTTTAGAAGAGAACAATAAAATTGGGTTTAACACCGATGAGATTAAGGTAAGTGTTAAGCCTGAACCGATTGTAGAAGAGAAGAAAAAACCAGTTATCAAAAAGAAAGTTGTTAGTGAAGAGGTGAAACCAATTACACCAATTCAACCTATACAACCAACTAGAAAACTAGGTAAACAATCGGTAACTTCCCAATTTCAAGAAGATGCTGATACTTATATAAACTTAGAAAAAAGAAAAGAATTATATGAAGCTCTAAAGAGGGGTGATATTAATTCACAAGTTTATAAGAAAGAGATGAAAGAACTTGAAAAAGATAGACAATCAGCAATTGATGAAAAGAAATCAAGAATTGCTGACATGCATCAAGCACAAGTTGAAAGGATGGAGAAAGATAAACTCAATCCAGTTATACAGGCATATCAAGATAATAAGACAGTATTTCAAAGTAAGGTTGATGATGCTCAAAGCTATGTTGATGATGTTCTTAGACAACTTGATACAGTTGCTTATGATAAGAATGATCCAGAAGTCATAGACGAAAGAACAGAAGTAGAAAAGGTGCGTGCCGACCTTTCCAAGTTTAAGGAAATGTTTGGACAGACTATTAAAAATCTTTCGCCAATTATTACTGAAAATGCAAAAGCTACTGCACAAGGAGAAATCTCTGGTGGTGGTGGTGGAGAAATCAAACTATTTGGTTTGGATGATATAGATTCTGGTTCTAGATTTCATGGTGCAATGCTTCGTTATGACGATTTTGCAAAGAAGTACATTCATGTTGATGATGATTTAAATGATGGTATCGCATTAGAAGATGATAGTGGAGATGAAATTATTCTCGATGCTACAAATACTTCTGGTTCTGATGAAGGCCAAAGTATACTACAAGAAGATTTCACAAGAAATAATGTCCTTGCAGATATTGTTACTGGTGCAACTGTAGGTTCAACTACTGCAATTCCAGTTATAACATTTAATAGTCAAGGTTTGATTACTAGTATGACAACTGCTGCCATATCTAGTTCACTAACAATTGGTGCCGATAGTGGTAGTGATGATGCTGTTGCTGTAGGAACAGATACTTTAAACTTTACTGGTGGTGAAGGTATTGATACTACAGTTTCAAATAATACAATTACAATTGCTGGTGAAGATGCAACTACATCTAATAAAGGTGTTGCATCATTTAGTTCAGACAACTTTGCTGTATCAAGTGGTGCCGTAACAATTAAAAACGGTGGTATTGTAGGTGCTGAAATTGCTGATGATACAATTGCAGAAGCTAATATGGCAGATGATGCTATTGGTTCTGTTCAATTAAAAACACTATCTACACTACTAATTAAGAACTCTGCTGGAAGTACTCTAAAAACTATACACGGAGCAGGTGCTTAATTTTATAAATAATACTATAAAGGAATTAACATGAGCAAATATACTAATATATACGAACTTTATGCTAAAGTTATGGAAAATACTGATTCCATTAATAGTAGAAAAGCAGGCATTGTAAATGAAGATGTTAAAAAAGATGCTGTAAATGCATTTGATAAAGTAAAACCAAAACAGACATTGGACATTGGTTATGATTCATCTATTTCAAGTAATATGTCTAATAAATTTGTAGTAAAATCCAAAAGAAAAGTTAAGATGGGTTCTTCTGGAATGGGTGAGAAAATTACTATGCAAAGAATAGATCCTAAATCAGGCAACCCTAGTGGTGGTATGAAGTACTTCTTATACAAGAGACCAGACGGTAATGTAAGTCTAGCACTTGGTGATATGGGTGCATCAATGAAAAGTATCAAAATAGAAGGATATAATGAAGAAAAAGACTTGACATTGGCCGACGAGTGTGATACATTAGACCTTGATGAGAACTTTTCACCGAAAGAGGTAAAAATGGCAATTGGAATCGCTTCCGATCCTAGATATAAGCAAGGTAATATGACTGGCGCTGTAAAAGCAATAGAAAAAATTAAAAAGAATTTATCAAAACACTCACAAGTTGCAGCTGTTTTGAAAAGACAAAATGAAGAACTGTTGGCATATGTCAAAGAAGGTAAAATGAAAAATATCGCTACTGATGTAGACGATGCAATGGGTAATATTGCATACAAGTTAGAGACTAAAGGTGGAAGGTTCGTAGTTAAAGTAGACAGTAATGACGAGGAAGATGCACAAAAAGCAATGAAGATGCATCCACTATACATTGCTGGTAAACTAAGAGTTGTTCCAGAAGGAGTAGAAATTGATGAAGGTAAAGCAGCTTCAAGAGCACAACAAGCTGCTATCGCAATCTCCAAGAAAGAAAGAGGAGAGAAACCTAAAAACGAAAAAGTTGACCCTGCTGATATTGACGATTTTGCTACAGATGATGATGTCAAACAAGCTGATAATAACATCCTCATGCAACTTAGAAAAACAATTAGTCTAAGAGGAATGAAAGATGTCAAGTTTAATGATAATAAAAAAGTTAAAGTAAAAGAACCTATTGCAAGAGCTGTCTTTGATAGGTACAGTAAATTAAGAACATCAATTGAAAAGCAAAAATTTCAAACCCAAATTGCAAAGTCATATAAAGACTTGCTTAATGCGCTAAAAAAATAGGAGACTAAAATGGCATATTTTGATAAAAAAGAGGGTAGTCTTGAAGAGGCGATTAAGGCTAGTCTAACAGATGGAAGTAAAGAAGAATACCAAAAATTCTTTAATGCTGCTATGAAAAAATTTAAGATTAGTTCACCAGGCGAACTAAAAACAGATGCAGACAAAAAGAAGTTCTTTGACTATGTTGATAAGAACTATAAAGGCGAAAAATCTGAAGCAGTAAAAACTCTAATCGGTAAACTTAAAGAGTGGACATTTTCCTCTGCTAACCCAGTAGAAGAAAAAAAGGCTCCACTTGGTGTAGATGAAAAATCTAAAAAAGAAGTTGAAGAACAACTCTCTGCAATGAATGGTAAGTCATTATCTATGAGGGAAGCTCTAAAGAAAGTTTGGAGTGGACAAGAGGGTAAGAATCCTTTTGAAGATGAGAACAAAAAGAAGATGAAAGAGAAAAAAGATTTCGCAAAAGGTTCAAAAGCCGCAACTGGTGAACCAGCTGCAAAGGTCGAAATTGATCCTAAAATAAAGGATTAACAAATGAGAACTCTTTCGGAGTTAATGACGGCAAAAGAAGATTTGCCTATTATATATTGTGATATGGATCAAGTCCTATGTAACTTTATGGCTGGTGCTGATAAAGCTTCTGGGGGTTCATTTGTTACTGCTGATAAAAGTGAACGATGGCAAAAGATTAGTGATACTAAAGATTTCTGGGCAAGTTTAGAATGGATGCCTGCTTCTAAGAAGTTATGGCAGTTTATTGCTAGGTATGACACACATATTCTTTCTGCTTACTCAAAAAGAGATAGTAATTCAAGGCCAGGGAAGATGAAGTGGTTGGCTAAAAATACGAATGTTAAAAGAGGTAACATTCATTTAGTACAAAGAGATCAGAAACAGGCATACGCCACAAAAGATGGTAAACCTTCTGTTCTCGTTGATGATTATATTAAAAACATAAAGGAGTGGGAACAAAGAGGTGGAATAGGGGTTCATCATACTAGTGTGAACAAAACTATTAATAGATTGAAGTCTTTGGGATACAGATAATTATAAATAAATAGAAATAGATTAAATATCTAAAGGAGATTAAAATGGGTTTATGGGGATCAAATACAAGTGTCGCTAACCGACCAAAATTCTTGCCTGAAGATGATAATGCTGCTGGATCAATGGGAAGTAGACAAAACGCCATTGCAACAAGTGGTGGGTGGGCGCTTGCTGCCGGCCTTGCGGCTTCTGGAAATGACAATAAAGATGCTCAACCAGAAATCCTAGTTTGTATTAGAAATCTTGCGGCAGTCGCTGGTTCGGCTACGGTACGCTCAATTGATTGGACAGACGGTATATATGCCGATAGTGCAACATTTGATATAACACTAACATTCGATGAAGCAGTAGACATGACAAGTGCCGCTGTAACAGCGAACCAAACAGTAACAAACAAAGCATACATTCTATTAAATAGACTTGGTGCGACAGACATGGTAGAGGACAACACAATTGCTGCCCAATATCACTCTGGTTCTGGAACAAACCAAATTACATTCAGAGGTTCACTACAAGCAGCCGCTGCTGGTTTTATTGGATTTAACACAAAAGCAATCGTTTTCAACGGTTCTGCTGATGCTACAGAAGAAGATGGAACATCTATCCTTGCAATAAGACAAGAAGGTGGTACTGACGCTGTTCCTGCTGGTAGAATTGTTCTTGACTCCGTTGCTGCTATTGTTGGAACGGTAAATGGTGCAATTACAACAGCAACAACTGCTTTGGTTCTAGATGGTAACTCTGGTACAATTGCAGTAGGTATGAAAGTTTACGGACAGGCAAATGCAACACCATTGACAGACGAAAATGGTTCAACTGACCTATCACAAGATGGTTCATTAACTGTTACTGCAACAAATGGTGGAACAAGTGTCACACTTTCAAGACCAGTTACAGTTGCAAACGATGTAATTCTAAACTTCTCTGCTGATGGACACGACAGTTTGTGTGATGAGGGATTAGACTTAGTTGTTCAAGGAGATAGTGGAACTACAGATATTACTGGTATTACAAGAACTGGTGAAGATACTGCTGTCAAAATTGGATTGCTTGAAGATGGTACAGAAGGTAGAGATACTAGTGGTACAATCATCTTTGATGCTACAAACGGTTCAAGTGCTGATGAGTTTGATGCTATACTTGCAGAAGATAAGACTTCTGATATTGTATTACACTCACAAGTAGGTTCTACAAGTGGAACTGGTTCTATCCTAAACGGAGTTACTACTACATAATAACTGAAAAAATAAGGCCAAAAAGTCTTATAAATAATATTATAAATTAAAGGTGAATATAATATGGTAATGAAATCTGAAATAGATAATTTGCAAGATGGACGAGAAAACATTATACTAGTGCCTGGCACCAAAGCAGCTGTATTGTTTAACAAGGTGTTGCAAAAGGATATGGTACTAAATGCAGATATAGAAAAGGTTAAGGCCGAACTAGATTTGCATGACAAGAAGAGATTAGAATATGTTGGGTTGATAAATGCACTTACTGGTGCAAAACAAGTAACTCAAGATCTTCTAAACGGTTATATAATTGATGTTAGTCAAGAGTCGATAGATAGAAAAATATCTAAAGTCTCCAAAAAAGAATAACATGGGTGATGTAGGACGCCGAGTGTGTACCTACAGTAATATTCCTAGAATTGTCTAGGTATTTAATAACGCTATTTAATAAGGAGATATAAAATGGCTGATAAGAAAATTACTGCACTGACTGACCTTTCAACAGGCATCGCAGGCGCAGACTTGTTGCATGTTGTGGACGACCCAACTGGAACACCAATCAATAAGAAGGTATCTGTTACTAACTTTATTAACAACCTTCCATCTTTTATCGGATTCTCAAATTCTGTAGAAGATATTTCTGACGGAACACAAGCTGCTCTTTCAGTTTCAACTGCTTTGACTTTGCTTCAAACTGCTGGTTCTAACGCTACTACACTTGCAGACGGAACAGTTGTAGGTCAGTTGAAAGTTATCATCAACGACACAGACGGTGGTGCATCTGTATGTACACCTGCTGACCCTCTAGGTTATGCAGACATCAACTTTGTTGATGACGGTGACGCTGTAATCTGTATGTGGACTGGTTCTTCATGGGCGGTTATCGGACAGCATGATGCTGGTGCTGATAGTGGTCTTGTTGATATCGCTAACTAATAATTAAGAGTGGGGGGGTTCGCCTCCCTATTCAATTAATCTTTAGAAAAGGAGATATAAAATGGGATTAAGGTTCAAATCAAAAGCGGGCAAAATGATGATGCCAGCAATGTCCAGAACTACTGCTCCAAAAGCAGCAGAAGGAACTGCTAAGAAGGCACCTAAAAAAGCCGCTAAAAAGTAAAACTAATATAGTAGGGGGGTTCTGCTCCCCTACTATATACTATTAAGGAGTCAAAAATGGAACGACAAGAATTGAAAGAAATATACGATGGTTCAGATGAAACTCCTAATCATTGTGGGTGCGACAGTTCATGTGCTTGCAAAGGTCAATGTGACGAAAACTGTAACTGCGAAGGTTGTAACTCATGAAAAGTTTTAAACAACACATAAAAGAAGTACATGGTGGACAACATAATGTCGCTGTGGATTTAGATATTAATCCTGCTGAACTAGGAAATCCAGAAGTCGTAAAAAAACTTAATGCATTTGTTGGATTGATAGGAAATCAAGAATTTATTTTACCAGAACATGCTCTTAATACTTTAAGAAATAGATTAGCAGCTGTTGGAATTGGTATGGAAACAGCACCAAGTATGAGTGAACAAAGTGGTTCATTTGAACTTCAACTTAATAAAATGGGTGGAAGATTTGGTAAAGATGGTGAAACACCATATGATGAATTTTTAAATGATGATGGTATTTCGCACATGGTAGAGGGTGGATTGAAGTTGAAAGTGGATTATGAAATGGTAGGACGAAATAATTCATGTAAACTATATGCTTCCATTGTGTAGTACATGTATGAGAAGATAACGCCTGAAAATGTGATGATGTATGCCATACGGCATTACAACAACCCACACTGTGAAGGCGAAAAAGAATTTCAAGACGATCTGAAAAGATTTAAATATATTAAAAGACTTCTAAGAAAATACTATGAAAGTGGTGTTTTAAAAGAACGTCTACTAATCAATCACATTATAGTCTTATCAAATGTATTTGGCCCAGAAGCCTGTGCAACTCTTCTTATACATAAAATACAACACGAACATTTATCTGCATTAAAAGCGTTTTGTATTTACCTAAATATAATGAGAGAAGATGAACTAAAGATTATAGAAACAGATTCTTTTGTTCTGAAAAAACTAGAGGAACTATAATGGGAAGAGCGATAGACCTATTTGTAACGTATAGATTTTTACGGTTACTAACAACACCCTTTGAGGACACTGATGCTTATAAGTTGGGTATCATTGACGAAAAGGGTAATCGTATTATGCAAGATAAAGCAAAGAAACCACAAGTTCCCTTGGTCTCATCACAAGAAAAAAATGCATATACTATTCTACACAAACTTGTATTCAACATCAAAAAGATTTTTAACAAAGTGCCTGGGCTTAGAAGTAAGGTTGGTACATATGCTGCAGCTTTATTCTTACTAAAAGATACATTTAAAGAATCTGTAGATGATCCAGATGTGTTTGAAAAAGAATTTGTTAAGTTTCTACATGAAAACGAAATAGAGTTGGACGATACCATTTCAGAGGAGATTGCTGGTTTTGGTGAGGTTTTACCCAAAGGTGAATATGTGCTAATCAACGATATACTAAATAAAGAAGAAGAAGAATTAACTGCTAAAAAAGGTGATAAGGTTATCGCATATGATGATGAACCACCTATTGATACAGTTTTGGGTGTTGAGATATTTCCAGTTATTCATATTAAAACCCAAGAAAAAATATATGTAAGTGTAGAGGATATCAAAAATGTCAAATAAAATATATACAGAAGTAGACCCATACACAGGCGCTTCAATGGAAGAAGATGCTCCGACTAACAGTAATGCTGCTGGTGGAGTTGCTATGCCGCCTGATGCTATGATGAAGAAAAAGAAAAAGAAAGCTATTTTAGATGCAAGAACAAAAGCATATAGAGAACATGCTAGAAAGTTGCAAATGAGAAGAGAAAAGAAATCCATGAGAGAGGGTTCTTTTCAAAGTAGTGTACTTGCAAGTGTTCAAGAGTTTGGTATTGAGTCTCTTCTTGCAGAAGAAAATCTTGATGTAATGAGATCAATTGTAAAGAGCAAACAAGCTAAAAATTTAAAGTTTAAAGACGGCACTATGAAATGCGACTTGATGACAGCATCCGTAATTACACAAGTTTATGATAAGGTTAACGATGCTAATAAAGCAAAGTTAAAACCTATGATGAATGGTAAAAAAGGTGATTTTCTCAAACTACAAAATATCGCTTTTAAAGTTGCAAAGTAACAGTAGAGGATTTATAATGCCTCGTGATTTTAGAACACACACCAGAGAGTCTTTGTCAAATTTGTCGTATAAAGATGGCAATGTTGGGCCTGGGTTAGATACCTATGTTCCAATGGTAGACTTAAATGCACAATCAGAAAAACCAATCAAAAAAACAGATTTAGACCAGATAGAGAGATATGCAGATAGATTGTTTGCATCTCTTGGTATTGACGTAGAGTTTACAAGACATTTCCTTGACAGAGTAAATGATGCAAGGAATAAGAAACAAATCACACCCTCTGAACTTACTCGACTGTTCAAACAGTCACACAAGAAATTTGGTAAGACTATTGCACAACTAGGGCCTGATGCAGAAGCAGTTATTAATGATATGAAAACAGATATCAATATGCCGTTTGTGTTAAACCTAAAAGGTGGAGAGTTAGAACTCGTTGCAAAGACAGTAATGAGAAAGAAAGATTTTAAAACCTCTGGGCCTAAGTTAAAGTTTGAAAGTAGTAATCCCAGAATACCCAGAAAAAAAGGACAACCAGCAGGTTCAGATTCACATAGTGACTTATATACGGATGAAAATCCTAGAGGAACAATACATGGATTGGGGTTTAAAGATGTTGCGACTGCTAAAGCGAGTGTGACTAAAATAAAAGGTTCTGGGAAGAAACACGCTCATAAGATACAAGCCGCAATTGCAATGGAACAAAGAGCAAAAGAAATGGGTAAGACTGCCGAAGCAGCTGTGTTTAGAAAATATATTGACCAAATGAAAAAGAAAACTAAGGAAATGCAGAAAGAAGATTTTGAGTTTTTCCCACAAAATGCACATTTACAAATATCTTTACCAGAACCAAATACCGATCTGGATGAAGAAGTCCTAAAATTAAAATCTCTCATGGCAAAAAGAACAGAAGCAGATGAAGAGTCTATTAAGAAACATGACGAAAATTCTTATTATGCAATAGAGAAATACTTAGACGAATATGGTTTGGAATTTCATAATCAAGAAATGGAAGATATTGTGGAACAATGTAGAGCCACAATAAAATATTTTAAAAAAATATTTGATTTAAAAAGACCATTCGATCACGATAATGAAATAAAACCTATGAGTAGTACAACGAATAAAACACCATCATATCCAAGTGGACATGCTTGCCAATCAATGTTAGTTGGACTGTATGTATCTAATAAATTTCCAGAACATAAGGATGGCATTATTAAAGCTGCAAAAGAGTGTGGATATGGTAGAGTTTTAGCAGGATTTCATTATTTACAAGATTATGTTGTAGGAAATTTACTTGCAGAAAAACTATATATATTAATGAACAAAAGTGATTATGGTTTAAAGAATGATAAAAAGTGATATTAAAAAACTTCATATAGAACTTACTAATAGGTGTAATGCTGGGTGTCCTTTTTGTGGGAGAACATCTAGTAGACCTAGTGGTGTTACAGAATTTATAGAAAAGTCTGGTTGGATAGATTTACAATTAGAGACTCTTAAAAAGATACCTTGGGAAACTATGAAGCGTGTTAATTTTTGTGGTAATTATGGTGATCCAGCAATCCATCCCAAACTCATAGATATAGTAGAATATGTAGAACAATTTGAATGTAAGGTACATGTCGTAACAAATGGTTCTTTGCGAAATACAGAGTGGTGGACAAAACTTGCAAAAACCATGACAAGAAGAAAGAGTCATGTAAGATTTAGTATAGATGGGTTGAGAGATACAAATCATTTATATAGAAGAAATACTAATTTTGATACGATTATTAAAAATGCACAAACATTTATAGATAATGGTGGTAGAGCAGAGTGGGTATTTATAGCATTTCAACATAACGAACATCAAATAGAAGAGGCAAGAGAACTTGCAAAAAAGATAGGGTTTAAAAAATTTATCCTTAGAAGAAATAATCGCACCATTTTATTAGATGGAGAAATAAAAGAACCAAGAATACCACCAGTGAAAAAAGTTCAACAACAAATGTTAGATAAGTTTGGTGGAACACCAAGTTATGTTCCACAAAAAAATGAATTAAAGAAATGGACAGAATCAACTTACGAAAGGCGCTTGCCGCCATTCGATGGCAACACCTCTGAATGTGGAATAAAATGTAAATCACAAGAAACTGATGAATTGTTTATATCATGTGACGGAGATGTTTTACCTTGTTGTTGGTGGGGTAATAATCAATTTGCAACTAAGTATGATCCAAATCATGTTGGGCACAAAGATAAACATGTACAAATTCTAAAAAATATGAAAATAGATTTAAGAAAATATGATTGGGATGAGATAATAAATGAATATAAAAAACAAAGAGATTATATAGAATTACTATGGAGTAATGACCCAGAGAAGGATCTTCCAAAATGTTATTCACAGTGTGGTACACAAAAAAACATGGACGAGAGAAGGAAAGAAACTTTATAAATAACACAAGGGGTAAAATATGATTAAAATATATGGATTATTAATAGTTATGGGTTTACTCGCTGGTGTGGGTTATGGTGCATATTATTACTACAATGACACACAACAGAGACTTGGTGTATTGCGTGATAGTAATGCAAAACTAGAAGTAGCAAACCAACAGAACCAAGAGACTATAAAAGCAATGACAGACAACTTTGAAAAACAAAGTAAGTTGAATAAAGAATTATCTTCAAAGTTAATAGATGCAGAGAAATATGGTAATACACTTAGGAAAAAACTAAGTAAAATAGATTTACCAGCCGCATCTCTTAACAAACCAGAAGAAACACAAAAAAGGATAAATGATGCTAGTCAAAAGGTTCTTGATATGTTCGAGTCTATTACTGCTACTAAGTAGTTGTAGTTGGATGCCTGAAAAGGAAATAGTAACTGTTACTAAGGTTGTTAAACCAGTAATAGATGTAAAACCTATGCCTAAACCAGTTAAAATGCTTCCAGTTAAATTCTATGTGGTTACGGAAAAAAACTACGAAGAGTTTAAAGAGAAGTTTACGAAAGAAAATGGTGATTACGTTTTTTACGCTGTGTCTGTTCCATCATATGAGAACTTGGCATTAGACATGGCAGAGTTGAGAAGATATATTGAACAACAAAAAGAAATAATCATCTATTATCAGAAAGCTGTAACGGATGAACCAAAGGGAAAGGACTAACTATGGGAAAGTTTAATGGTAAATTAGTTGCTGAATTTACACCCCCTAAAAGTTGGGTTTTAGAAAAACAATTATCATTTGAAAGCGAAGAACTAAACGATGCTGATGTTGCAATTTTGTCACAGTGTGGCGCAAGTGTAGTCGATACTGGTAAAGGTACAGGCAGAGTATCATGTGGTAAAGGTATGAAAACTGACCTTGCCTCTGTTCCAAGAGCAATCTGGGCCTTTATTTCACCGTGGGATGTTGCAAGAGCAGCTGTAATCCACGATCATCTATATGCAAAACTTAGACATTTCTGGTGGCATGGTGGTGGTAAGGTAGATAAGAAAACATGGAAAAGAGCAAGGTATCTTTCAGATCGTGTATTCTTAGATGGTATGAAATCTGCTGAACCAGAGGTATCTAGTTTGAAAATCTATGCCTCGTATTATGCAGTAAGAATGTTTGGAAGATGGCCTGCCTCTGCAAAAGAGTAGTGTCAAAATTCATATTTTGGTTTATGTCAAATTTAAGTGACTGTCAAAAGATTGACAACTTATAAATAGTATGGAGAGGCGATTGTAAATGGCAGAGATTTCAGATAATACTAATGTAGCAATGCCCATTAGAAATATGGTGTCAATCATCATAGCAGTTGCAGTAGCAACTTGGGCTTATTTCGGTATCATAGAAAGACTAAATTCTATTGAAACGGAACAGACCTTGATGACATCTGATTTAGAAAAGAATACAGAGTTTCGTATTAAATGGCCTAGAGGTGATATGGGTTCTTTACCTGCTGATGCAGAACAATTTATGTTAATTGAGCATATTGCTGGACAGTTGGAAAAACTTACACAAAATATAGAAACCGGCAAGGCCCCTTATGATCAACAACAAAAACTAACTCTAGATTTTTATGAAACAAGAATTAAAAAACTAGAAGGAAATCTTGATAAATTAAAAGACAAGATTGGACAAACAAAATAGGAAGAAAGAGATGGAAATTTTCAGTGGATTTGTATTGATGATGTTCATGTCTGGTGATATAAAACCAACAGAGTTCACACCTAGAGAAACACTAGGTGAGTGTTTGAAAGTAAAAAGAATAATAAGAAGAAACCAAGGTGCGAATGGGCCTAGGTGGGTGTGTAAACAAGGTAAGTTACAAATAGAAAGAGTGGGTGATGACATACACCCAATTAAGATATTGGAGATTGAATAGTGTGGTTTTTCCTATTCAAAGCGATTGCTGGTGCAGTTATTGGAGATGCATCTGCCGAATGGTTTAAGAAAACTAAATTTGGATTGTGGTTCTATGCTAAAGTAGAAAGAGTATATAATTGGGCAGCGAAACGATATGATATTAAGATAGCGACAGTTGAAGAGAAACAGATGAAAAAATTCCCCAATCTCACAAAGAGGTTAAATAGATTAGAGAGAGAATTAAATGAGCTTAGAAACAGAGGTTGAAATCCTAAAAAAAGAGATATCTGATATCAAACAAATACACTTTAGATTAGATACAGCAATTATCAAAATTTCAGATGTTTCTAATAGCATCAATCGTATGTTAGCAGTTCATGAAGAAAAGTTATCTAGACAAGAAGAATCACAAGAAGATTTGAATAGGACTATAGAAGCAAGAAGAAATGACTTTTCTGAACAGATACAACTTTTACATAAAAGAATATCTGATCAAAGTAAGGAAATGACAGATTTAATGTCCAAACAACATAATGAACAAACAGATAAAATTAATACACTAAGAACCGATATTACCGATAGAGTGGGCGTTTTAGAGAAATGGAGACATGTACTCATTGGTGGTTCTATTGTAGCAGGATTTGTCCTACACAAATTAATTACCTTAAATCTTTAAATAACACTTGACATTGCCTTGATTTTATAGTATAGTCATAACTATGTTCAATGAAATCAAATACGTCAATATTATATCTAGCCAATTATCACAGTTTAAAAAGAAGGGGGATTTTCTCTGGAATTTTAGATGTCCTTATTGTGGTGATTCTCAAAAATCAAAGATGAAAGCAAGAGGATTTATATTCCGTAAAGAACAAAATCTCATATATAAATGTCATAACTGTGGTGTAGGAAAAAGTTTAAAAAATTTCTTAGAATTTGTCGACCCAAAGATCCACAAAGACTATATACTAGAGACTTACAAAAAGACTCCAGACGAGGAGTATGATATAGGTAAGTTTCAAAAACCAAGGTTTCTAAAAGATGGCCATCTTACGAAGCTAACAAAAGTCTCTTCACTGCGATTTGATCATCCAGTAAAGAAATGGGTAGATAGTCGAAAAATACCCACAAATAGACACTTTGAATTATTCTATGCTCCCAAGTTTTTTAAGTGGGTAAATAGTATAATTCCAAATAAATTTCCCTCATTAAAGGGAGATCACCCACGATTGGTCATTCCATTCTTGGATGAAAACAAAAATATGTTTGCTTTTCAAGGAAGAGCGTTTGGTGATGAACAACCTAAGTATATCACTATAAGTTTAGATGAAGAAAAGGATAATATATATGGACTTCAAAGACTACAAAAAGACAAACTAACTTATGTAGTAGAAGGCCCCATAGATAGTTTATTCCTAGATAATTGTATTGCTGTTGCTGGTGCAGATTTTACAAAGTTGAGTAAAGATAATAATATAATTATATTTGATAATGAAAGACGAGGCGTTGAGATACTAAAAAGAATTAGAAAAATAATTGATCTGGATTATAAAGTAGTTTTGTGGCCGGATAATGTACAAGAGAAAGATATAAATGATATGATACTGGCAGGAAGAACCAAAGAAGAAGTCACCGAAATAATTAACAATAACACTTATCAAGGTTTAAAAGCCAAGATCAAGTTTTCTCTATGGAGCAAACAAAATGTCTAAAACCTACCAAGGGATCAATATTGATCTATCAAGAGATGATAATTTATCAGACCAATCATCAAAACTATTACTAGATTACTATTGTAGAGATGATGAACCATCACCACAATATGCATTTGCAAGAGCGGCTGCATGTTATTCATTTGGGGATAAAAAACTTGCACAGAGAATTTATGATGCTGCTAGTAAAAACTGGTTTATGTATGCATCGCCAGTTTTATCAAATGCAGTATTACCAAAAGAAAAAATTAAAGCATTACCTATTTCATGTTTTTTGACATATGTTCCAGATAGTCTAGAAGGACTTATTGACCACACTGCTGAATTGAGATGGTTATCAGTAAAAGGTGGTGGAGTTGGTGGTCACTGGAATGCTATTCGTTCAGTATCAAATATTGCTCCAGGCCCAATTCCGTTTCTACACACAGTAGATGCTGATATGATTGCTTATCGTCAAGGTAAAACTAGGAAGGGTTCATATGCAGCTTATATGGATATCTCACATCCAGACATTGAAGAGTTTTTAAAGATTCGTATTCCAACTGGTGATGTCGGTAGAAAAGCATTAAATTTACATAATGCTGTAAATGTACCAGATGCATTTATGAAAGCAGTCGAAGGGGGATTGGGTTGGGATTTGATTGATCCAAATGAAAAGGTTGCAAGAAAAACTGTAGATGCAAGAAAGTTGTGGGAAGAGTTGTTAGAAACTAGGTTTAGAACTGGTGAACCATATATTAATTTTATTGATACTGCAAACAGATATATGCCTCAATCACAGAAAGATAAAGGTTTAAAGATACATGGTTCTAACTTGTGTAATGAAATACATTTACCTACTAACGAGGAAAGAACTGCTGTATGTTGTCTGTCCTCTGTGAACCTAGAGAAATATGACGAGTGGAAAGATACAAATCTTGTTAGTGATTTGATTCGTTTCTTAGATAATGTATTACAATTTTTTATCGACAACTGCCCAGATACTTTACCAAAGGCGAAATATTCAGCAGAACAAGAAAGGTCTCTTGGTCTTGGAGCGATGGGGTTTCATTCATATTTGCAGAAGAATAACATTGCACTTGAAAGTGTGACAGCAAAAGAATTGAACGTAAAAATCTTTAAAGATATCAAAGAGAAAGCAGTAGAGGAAACCTTGAAACTTGGTGCTGAACGGGGCGTAGCTCCAGATATGGAGGGCACTGGAAGGCGTAACGCTCACTTACTTGCGATTGCCCCCAATGCAAATTCTTCAATGATTGTGGGCACTTCACCGTCAATCGAACCAAATAAAGCAAATGCTTATACTCACAGAACTAGGGCTGGTTCACACCTAATTAAGAATGGATTTTTAGAAGAAGAATTGAATAGACTAAATATGAACACTTCCGAAGTTTGGACTTCAATCGTTACAAACAATGGTAGTGTCCAACATTTGACATTTTTATCAGATGAGTTGAAGAAAGTATATAAGACTGCTACAGAGTTGAGACAAGAGTTTGTAGTAGAACTTGCAGGCGATAGACAAAAGTTTTTGTGTCAAGGACAATCACTTAATCTATTTTTTCCTGCTGGTGCATCCAAGAAGTATATTCACCAAACCCATTTTAAAGCATGGAAAGATGAATGTAAAGGATTATATTATTTAAGAACAGAAACTACATCAAAAGCAGAAAAAGTTTCAGATAAAGTCGCACTGGATAAATTAAGAGATTATTCAGAATTAAAACAAGAAGAAGAAGAATGTATTGCCTGTCAAGGTTAAATAGAAAGAGGAGAATATAAATGGATGTGCAGATTTATACAAGTCCAACATGTGGATATTGTGTCAACGCTAAAAACTGGTTCAACGAACATAATATTGAATATACAGAACACAGTCTGGCAAATGATGATGAACGATTACAGTTTTATCAAAGAGTAAATAATACAGAAGAAAGATTAAATAAAAGGGAAGGTATCACCCAAAGTGTTCCACAGATTTTTGTTAATGGTTCTAGAATTGGTGGGTTTTCACAACTACTAGAAAAATCCGATGAGATTCTAAAAATCCGTGGTGGAAGTCTTTTAGCATTTTCAGAAGCATATAAACCATTCTATTATCCGTGGGCAGTTGAAATGGTTACTAGACACGAAAAGGTGCATTGGATAGAAGATGAGGTAGATTTATCAGAAGATGTTTCAGATTGGAAGAGCAATAAGTTATCTGATTCAGAGAGAGACTATATTACAAACGTACTAAGATTGTTTACACAATCAGATGTTGCAGTTGGACAAAACTATTTCGACCAATTCTTACCTAAATTTAAGAATAATGAAATACGAAATATGCTTGGTTCTTTTGCATCAAGAGAAGGTATTCACCAAAGAGCGTATGCACTGTTAAATGAGACACTAGGTTTACCAGATAGTGACTTCCACGCTTTCTTGGAATATAAAGAGATGGCAGACAAAGTAGATTATATGATGGATTCAGATGTATCTACACACAAAGGTTTAGGACTTGCTCTTGCAAAATCTGTATTCAATGAGGGTGTATCATTATTTGCATCGTTTATTATGTTATTGAACTTCCAAAGGTTTGGTAAGATGAAAGGTTGTGGTAAGATTGTTGAGTGGTCAGTAAGAGATGAATCAATGCATGTTGAAGGTATTGCAAAACTGTTTAGAGCATTTTGTTCAGAGAAACCTAAAATTGTTAATGATGAGTTTAAAAAAGAAATCTACAAAATGTCCGATAAAATAGTTGAACTAGAAGATAAGTTTGTGGACATGACATATGCACTAGGAGAACCAGAGGGTTTAAAGGCCGAGGATGTAAAGACATATATAAGGTATATTGCCGATAGAAGGTTATTACAGTTAGGATTAAAAACAAACTTTAAAGTAAAAGAAAATCCTATACCTTGGTTGGAGTGGATTCTTAACGCTGCCGATCATACTAACTTTTTTGAAAACAGAGTAACCGAATATGAAGTCGCTGGTTTATCTGGTGATTGGAAGGATGCATATGAAACGAAGCATTAAATGATAAAAATAATAAACTGTGAAGAGTGTGAGGCTGATTTTAAAGTCTCACACTCTTTGAGCACTAGACATTACAAAATAGAGTTTTGTACCTTTTGTGGTGCAAGATTAGAGGAAGAGCAACAAGACGAAATCGAGAGTGAGGAAGCATGGGATGATGAAGATGAGTGGAATTAATGTTATACACATTTGGATGTAGTTACACAGAAGATGAAGGTGAAGCACATTTAAAAGATAATCTTGTATATCATCTTGGGAAAACATATTACTTTCCCAAATGGCCTAAATTATTATCTCAGCATTTAAGTATGGAATATAAGAATTTTGGAGTAGGTGGTTCTGGTAATGACCAGATATTCTACCATGCTGTAAATGAGATAGTTCATAATCATAATGATATTGACACCGTAGCGATATTATGGTCTGCGATGTGGAGATTTTGGGTTTATGGTAAAAATTTTAATCCAGTTAACGTCCTTACTACTGATAGTTCTTGGTCAAAACTTTTGGACTATGAGGTTTATAAACATTTACTCAAAGAATTACAATATCCTAATCAAGCAACAAAGTTCCAAATAAATTGTTTTTTAAAAAATATAACTACCTTGCAAAAACTATGTGATGATTATAATATAAAATTATTGCAGTGGTGTGGCACTGGATTAGTGGAATATCGCACCAACCAACCAAACATACCACTAATAGAACAGTTTTACGAGGAACTACAAAAACATAATATAGATGATACTCATATCATAGGTTGGCCTTTCATAAGTGACCTTGGGGGTATGACTTTTTGGGATATAAATAAAGGTATGACTATATCCGAAGAAGATAGTCATCCAAATGCAAAAGGACATGAATTGATAGCAAGGTATTTTTATGAAAACACAATCAGCGAAAGCTAAAGGTAGAAGATTACAACAATGGGTTCGTGACCAATTGATTGAGAAATTAGAGGTACACCCAGAGGATGTAGAATCCAGAAGTATGGGTGCTGGTGGTGAGGATTTGATTATGGCCCGTGCTGCTCGTGCAAAGTTTCCGTATTCAATAGAGTGTAAGAATCAAGAATCAGTTAACGTCTGGAAGGCTTTTGAACAGGCAAATGAAAACTCTGGTGATTATCAACCTATAGTTGTAATAAAACGTAACAAATCAAGGCCTCTGGTTCTAATAGATGCAGAATATTTTGTAGAATTACATAAAAAAACACTTGACAATGGTTAAAGTTTATGTTAATCTATAAATACAATAACAAACCAAGAGGTTAAATATGTTAAAAAAAGCAATAATAGGTGCGGCCATGGTGGCTGCAATATCAACGAGTGCCTATGGACAATCTATTCCACAAGGTGCTAAAATTATATCTGTTCAAGATATAGAAAAAACAATCATACAACAAGTACCATACCAAGTTACGGTATGTAGAGATGTCAAAGTTAATAACGGTGGCGTTATGAGTGGTACAACCAATGCTCTAAAAGGTAATGGTGATGCACTACTAGGTGCTATTATCGGTGGTATCATTGGTAATAAAGTTGGTGATGGTAATGATATCGGTAAAGTACTAGGTGTTGTTATCGGTTCAAATATCGGTAGTAAAGAACAAGGTGAAGTTAGAAACGTCTGTTCAAATGTTACTAGATATAATGAGGTTCAAAAAACTTCATATTCACATTCAGTTCTAACATTTGAATATAACGGTACTATTCAATCAATCAACTTTACTAAGTAGGTATAGATGAGAAAAGATAATAGTAGAGGATGGAAACCTAGAAACAATTTCCAGCGGAGAGAAGAACGCCCAAGAGAATTAGGTGGACTAACCGTAGTTGTTAGAAATAATGATGTAAACAAAGCTCTTAGAATCTTGAAAAAGAAAATGCTCAATGAGGGTATTATGAAAGAGATAAGAGATAGATCAGAGGGTTATAAGAAACCATCTGAAAAAAGAAGAATTGCCAAAAAAGCAGGAATCAAAAGATGGCAAAAGAAACAAAGAGAATTAGAGGAAAGGGAATAGTATCTTGCTAGATCAAAAAGAAAAGATGGAAAAAGTTCGTGCTGCTAAAAAACCAGCACAGAATAAATCAATTCACCCAAATGTCTTAGAGTTAGATGATGAACATCCCTTAACAGCAAAAAACGTAAAGGATTGGATTAATTGGAACAAAGATAAATTACCAGAACTAAAACGTGCTGCTCGAATGAAAGAAAGAGGTTCTATTGCAAAACTTGCCGATGTAGAAAGCTATATAAGAAACCTAAATGGTTATCTTAGAGGTGGACAATGGGTAGATGATTTCTATGGTAGAGAACAAGAGAGAAAAATCAAATGGGTGACGATAGTACCGAAGGGGTAGACGAAGATAAAATTGTTAAAGGGCCTAAAAAATGGTTTGATACATTTCAGAAACTTTCTAAAGAAAAACGAACTAAGATAAAGAAAGTACAAGCTGATATGTTAATCATTGAGGGGCTCACGGAAAACATTGTTATTGAGTTTATCGAACATTTAAAAGAAGAGGGGTTCAACATTGAATCCCCCCAAATGATGGGAGACATAAGATTTATTACCGAATGTGTGAAAGCAACTATTATGAGGGAAGTAGGATATAAACACCCACTAAGAGATGCAATTAATAAGTATGTAAAGGATACAGAAGATAATGATAATAATTGATATGAACCAAATTTGTTTGGCTTCAGTAATGATGTCTCAACAAATGTCAAATAGTAGTGAAGTAGATGATAAAATGATTCGTCACATGATACTAAACTCTATTAGATTATACAGAGGTATGTTCAATGAAAAGTATGGTGAAGTTGTCCTTACATACGACTCCAAACACTATTGGCGTAGAGATTACTTTGAACAGTATAAACACAATAGAAAGAAAGGTAGAGAGAAAGACAGTAAAGATTGGAATGCTATCTTTGAATGCCTTAATCAAATTAAATCAGAGTTTAAAGAAAACTTACCATACAAATTTGTTGAAGTATATGGTGCAGAAGCAGATGATATAATCGCAACACTAGTGAAGAATTTTCAAGATGAAGAAATTATGATTATAAGTGGAGACAAAGATTTTATTCAATTACAAACTCATACTAATGTTAAACAGTATAGTCCTATCTTGAAAAAGTATGTTAATGGAGAAGACCCAGAGACATATATAAAGCAACACATATTAAAGGGTGATGCAAGTGATGGTGTACCAAATGTGCTATCGCCAGATCACACTTTTGTGGAAGGGTTACGACAAAGACCTTTAACAAAGAAAAAGATTGAAGCATGGATTGATATGAATATAGATGATTTTGAAGAAGAAGTTAAAAGAAACTATATCCGAAATCAAAAGTTGATTGACTTAAAAATGATTCCAGAAAATCTTGAAAAAGATATTATGGTTGATTTTTGTGAAGCGCCGATCAATGATCGCTCCAAACTTTTTCCATATTTCACAAACAAACGGTTACGAGAATTAACAGAAAACATAGGAGAATTTTAAATGGCCGATGACATAACATTACTTTATCATGAGATTTTAGATAAAGTTCATAAAGCAAAAACTAAAAAAGAAAAAGTACAACTTCTTAAAAAGTACAATACAGCTGGATTAAAGATGGTTATCAAATCATCATTTGATCCTAAAATCGAGTGGGCAATTCCAGAGGGTGACGTTCCATTTGAAGTAAATGATGCGCCAGATGGTACAGAACATACTAGACTTGCTACAGAATCAAAAAAGTTGTGGCACTTCATCAAAGGTGCTGATAGACATATTACACAGAATAAAAGAGAGTATATGTATATTCAGTTGTTAGAGGGATTGTCTGCTGGAGAAGCAAGAGTACTAAATGGTGCTAAAGACAAAGCCTTGCACAGAATCTATAAAGGACTATCTGCTGATGTAGTAAAAGAGGCATTTGGTTGGAATGATGGTTTTATGATTCCAGATCCAAATGCTCCTAAAATAGCCTACGACAGACAAGGAAACCGAATCGTTGCAAGTGATTCGTACCCACAAGCGTCTGGCTCGGCTAACGGAGTAGGATAAAACGCTGTATTATCAAGGGTTTATTTTAGGGGTTGACAACGCCCTCTTTTCATGGTATAGTATATACATAATCAATGATGAGAGGAAATAATATGAAAGTTAAAAATTACTATTGGGCACTAACAGAGTTATTCATGGACAAGATGACTAACTATCTAAAAATGGGAACACCCATTTCAGTTTCAGATGCTGTTGCAATGACAATGGTTTCACAAAGAAAAGGTGATATCTGTTTAGATTTAGTTGGGTTTGATTCCGACATGGGGTTGGAAGAACAACTAGAAGAATTTTACAGTGAGGTTCAAAATGGTTAAATTGAAAATTGGTGATGCAGTAATCGGAAAGTTTGGTTCTGCAAAAATTACAAAGATTGAGTTGTGCGAAAAAGTTGGACAGAAAGAAGGTATTGCTGTTCCAGAGATTTGGGCCAAGTTAGTCAATCAGTGTGTATTCGATATGGACAATGGACATTTTGAATATGGAACAGATTTAGATTATGTACCTTATTAGGAGTTTTATTATGAAGATCGGTTTATTTTTTGTAATCCTTGCTTGTATTGCACTAGTAGGATATATTGAAGACCCTTGCGCTACAGAAGGTTTGATGCAAGGTTGTATGGATTAATGGTTTCTGATGTCCTCGCCTCTCATATCTCATCATCAAAAGAGGACAGCAGACGACACAATCAATATATGATGAGTATAATGTGATTAGATTGTGTCAGTAGGGGGGGAAATAATTGCCTCCCCTACACTTTTTATAATGACTAAATATTAGGTGATTAAATGTATAACTGTGTTACAGTAGAGGGTAGTACAAAGTCCAAGAGAAATCTTGTTAGGGAAGTTGCATACTTTTGTATAGAAGAAATGCTCCCAAGATTCAGAACTCTTGATGTAGAAATAAATCTCATAAAATTGAAAGAAGAAACAAATTGTGATGGACTTTGCTCTATTGGCAATTATAGAAATCATTTTGAAATTGATATTGAAAAAGGATTAGAAGGAGATGACCTAATAACTTGTGTCGCTCACGAAATGGTACATGTAATGCAATACGCTAAAGGAATGTTGAAAGATAAAAACTCAGCAGGATCGGAAGTATATTGGAGAGGGTACGATTATAGTAACTACGAATATTGTAGACAACCGTGGGAAAGACAGGCTTATAGGATGCAAGAGTCTCTTCTGATCAAATATAAAGAATGGAGTAAAAATGGTAACAGAAATACTTAGTACTGCACTTATTTGTTTAGCATCTAATGTGTATCACGAGGCAAAGAATCAATCAATAGATGGACAAATAGCAGTTGCAGAAGTTGTAATGAATAGAGTTGCAGATACAAGATATCCTAATACTGTATGCGAAGTTGTAAAACAAGGCCCAGTTAGAGAATCTTGGAAAACAAGAAAAGACCCAACAATCCCTAAATACAAAAGAAAGTATTTTCCAGTAAAACACAGATGTCAGTTTAGTTGGTATTGTGACGGAAAAGGTGATGAGATAAAAGAACATAATGCATATGTAATCGCTACATGGGTTGCAAATGGTGTACTCAATGGGAAACTCAAACCTACCGTTAGTGGGGCAACTCATTATCATGCAGATTATGTACTACCAGAATGGGCAGCTACAAAAACAAAAACCAAGGTGATACAAAATCACATATTTTATAGGTGGGAGAAATAAATGATTGAAACAATAATTGCATCAATGCTAGGTAGTTTTATGTATGATAATTTTGAATTTTTTAAAACAGCGAATAAACAATATGAACAAGGATATAGATGGGAAATGGATTATAAAACTAGAAATCCAAATGTACCAGCAATTCCTTTGATAAATGAAGTTACAGGCGAAGAAAAAGTTATATGGGTATTAAAAACAAAATAGTACTTGACAATTCTTCAATTGTATGATATGATTTATATAATTAAAATAGGCGATAACTATAGTTAGGGGTATATGATGATGAGAATTATAATATGAGATATCAAATGCTTGACATTTGGATTGAGAGTCCTCAAGTCCTATTTTATATGAGGACGATATGAATATATTTTACTTAGACAAAGATCCATCAGTTAGTGCCTCTATGCATCTAGACAAACATGTTGTTAAGATGTGTACGGAGTATGCACAACTGTTATCTACAGCGCATAGATTGTTAGATGGTGAATTGTATATAGGTAGAACTAAAAATAATCATAAAATAAAAAGATGGAAATTGCATGACGAAAGAGAAAATAATCTTTATAAAGCAGGTCATGTAAACCATCCCTCAGCAGTTTGGGCAAGAGTAAGTAGAAGTAATTATTATTACCTCTATTTTTTGTACATGGCTACACTTGCAGAATACACATATAGATATGGCAAAATACACGGTGCCAGTAAACCATCTCTTTGGTTGCAGAGAGCGCCGCATAACTTATGTGATAAGAAAGGTTTAACAGAGATGCCTCAATGTATGCCAGAGTACTGTAAAGTGCCAGGCAATCCTATTAAGGCTTATCATACCTACTATATACATGAGAAGAAAAGTTTTGCTACATGGAAAGGTAAAGTAAATGGAAGAAAACAACCAGAATGGTATATCTTCAGCTGAAATGTATCAGCTTGAGATTGCAGAATTAACAAAAGAAAAGTATACTTTACTTAAAAGAATAAAAGAATTAGTGGATGAAAATAATCAACTAAAATGGGATAACAACGAAGAAGAACATACGAGAAGAATGGATATTATTGGCCAAAATGGAAACACTGGCGAACATTATGAGGTAGTAGATGAACAAAACAGAAATAAGTAATTTAAAAAGACACTTTTCAGATTTCTCTAATCCAGTGTTAAGAAACTTTTCTATGTACAGAAGTATCACTGGAGCGCCAGGCGTAAAGTATATAAATGAAAAAGTAAAACCAAATAGTGTTTTAGATGTTGGTTGTGGTGCAAATAAATTTAAAGAACATATCTCTGGGCTTACGGGCATCGATCTTTTAGAATATCGTGACTTTGGACATTCCACTGGGCCTGACATTGTAGATAATGTTAGAAACTTTTATCTAAAAGAACATCCAAAGTTTGATATGATATACTGTGTAGGAACATTTAACTTTGGAACTATGGAAGATATGTATATGAACTTTGATATCTTTACAAAGATGTCACCAAGAATATTTGGACATGCAAGGCCAGGTGGGCCAGGCGATGATAAAAGAGCTAAGAAAGCAGGATATCCATATTATCAGTGGACATTTGATGAGGTTCACTTCTGGGCAAAAGAATTTAACATGGATGTTATAAACATAGAAGTAGAACATACAGATGTAAGTATGATGACAGATGAACATTTACAAATGTATTATGACGGTGTTACAAGTAATTTAGAGAAGGAGCCAGGCTACTTACAATTAGGTGTTAAAGCGCCAGAAGATTCTGTGGTAACTGACCCAAGATGTGATCCATTTAAACTCTCTGGAAATGTGCAAGATGTTGTAGTAAATGAATGGAACAGAAGGCATAATCATGAATGGTATATTGAGGGTGAAACTAGGGTAAGACCAAGGATGCACTTTGAGATGGCACGATGAACGATTATGATTCCAGACTACATCAAAAAAGAAATATTAGTGGTGTAGAAATAGATGATGTTAGAGAGAGATATACAAATCCAGTGGATTTTGATACTAGACAAAACCTACCAAAATACAGAACTCTCTCTGGTGAAAAGTTAGCAAATGAGATAGCGGCACATAAACCAGATTTAGTTATTGATCTGGGGTGTGGTGCTAACTATTTCAAACCGATTGTAAGAAATGTTATTGGTGTAGACCTTACACATTTACCACAAGTAGATTTACAAAGAGATGTAAATACTTTGCCTGATATCTTCAAACCTAATGTTGCAGACTTTGTATTTTGTTTTGGCCCATGGTCAGTTTATGAACTAGATGCGCCAGAGGATTGGGAATATAATAGAAGAGTTATTAAAGTAATAAAGTATCTACTAAAAAAAGATGGAACTGCTATATTACATGCAAATAGTAAGAGAACAATATGGAATGAAGAAAACATTACAATGTTGGGTGATGAGGTTGGTTTTAAAACACAGATAGATGGTATTGGTATCACGGATACAAGATTGATGACAAAAGACCATTGGAGAATACAACAACAAGTGCCAGAACATAGAGAAAGTATAGGAATGTGTCAAGATGGTGAGGATTTGATAAAGAATCCTCGATATGTGTGGCGATGGACACATATATAAACATAGGAGAAAATTATGCCGACATATACATTTAAAAGAGAAGAATGTCATGGAGACCAGATGGAACTCTGGACAGACTTTATGAGCATTGCAAAGAAAGAAAAGTATTTAGAAGAGAACCCAGATGTGAGACAAGTTCTGATGCCTGTTGCAATTGTAGGTGGTATTGAGGGGAAAACACATAAGGTAGATGATGGTTTCAAAGAGAACATGTCTAGGATTGCAGAAGCACATCCAAACTCACCACTTGCAGATAGATATGGTAGTGGTGAAACAAATGCTAAGAAAAAGGCAAGAGGTGTCATTCAGAAAAGAACTGGAGCATCAGTGAGTGTATCGACTAAACATAACTTAAACAAAACAGAAACTATTGGTGGTAGACACACATATAAGTAATGCCATTTTTACAAAAAAAAGTGCCAGATTATAACAAGTATACTTACACTGGTTGGAAGTTATTAGAGGAGTTTGATAAGGATGCTCACATATTAGATATTGGTTGTGGTTATAATTTATTTAAACCATACTGTAAAAACTTATATGGGATAGATCCATATAATAAAGAAGCTGATGAAATAATATTATTTGAAGATTATATACCACACAAAAATTTTGATATATTTTTAGCATTAGGAAGTTTAAATTTTTATGATGAAACTTATATAGAATTACAAATAAAACATTTAAGTGAAATAACTAAAAGTGGTGATATTATTTTTTGGCGACAATCAATGGGAGATAATCCCAACTTTAAGAAGGCTTTTGAACAAAGAAATATTAGATACAATAAAATTAATAGACTACCAGAAGAGGAAAAATCTTTAAGTTTTTTTCCTTGGGATTGGAACTATAATAATTACTTTAGTTTTAAATATGGGTTTGAATTTGTAGATTTTAAAGATGAGAGTGGTATTAATTATCCCTCTAAATTAAAAGGTTTGAGATACTATGCAAAGTGGATTAAAATATGAACTCTAAACAGTTTCATTTAGGAAAAGATGGACACACAATAGATACTAGAATCAGAAGTTTATATTACAAATATAGACACACTGGATTTGAACTTTTAAGAAAGATTCCTAGAGATGCAAAAATATTAGATATAGGTTGTGGTACAAATATGTGGAAACCATACTTTGATGATTTATATGGGATTGATCCATACAACGAAGCTGCAGACGAGATGATAAAATTTGAAGATTACACACCACATAAAAAGTTTGATACTTTTCTGGTATTAGGTAGTATAAACTTTTATAATAAAGAATATGTAGAAATGCAAATAAAACATTTAAGTAAAATAACTAAGAGTGGTGATGTTATTTTTTGGAGACAAAATACTGGCACTAGACTTAGAAGAAATGATATTAAAAATATGGGGGTTAATAATTGGACACCAGGCGGTAATGCCCTAAAATCTACAAGTAATGTAGAATATTTTCCTTGGAGTATAGAACATAATAAATACTTTACAGATCGTTATGGGTTTGATTTGGTAGAGTTCAAGGTTGACAGTGTTCCAGTTTTAGATAATGATGGAAAGAAGAACCCTAAAAGATACTATGTAAAGTGGAGTAAAAAATGAGTAAGAAATTAGAAATAACAAGTAAAAATATGGTTGCTATTAAACCAGCAACAGATAATCAAAAATTGGTTTTTGAAAGTTGGAAAACTGGTGCAAGTCAGTTTTTAT
>Ga0209634_1000471_pt1 | contig 31472 bp, 33 predicted proteins | sample LinPmetageLP40_FD_184043 | JGI IMG/M metagenome (GOLD analysis project Ga0209634, IMG submission 184043) | Marine viral communities from the Pacific Ocean - LP-40 (SPAdes) (version 2) | ecosystem: Environmental > Aquatic > Marine > Oceanic | place: Pacific Ocean | collected 2010-08-26 | reverse complement strand
GGTATAACAAACGGAACAGTAATAGCAAGTAAAGCTATTATAACAGATTCAAACAAAGACATTACTGGTGGTAGAAACATAACCATTAGTGGTGAGTTAGATGCAGCCACATTAGATATTAGTGGTGATGCAGATATAGATGGAACATTAGAAGCCGATGCAATTACAATCGGTGGTGTTACATTAGCAGAAACAATTAGTGATACTGTTGGAGCTATGGTTAGCTCTAATACAGAGACAAATATAACAGTTACTTATGATGATAGTGATAACACATTAGACTTTGTAATCGGTACACTTAACCAAGACACAACAGGTCTAGCAGCTACAGCCACAGCTTTAGCAACAGCTAGAACTATACATGGTGTATCTTTTGATGGTACAGCTAATATAGACTTAACAGAAGTTGTACAAGATACAGTAGGTGCTATGGTATCAAGTAATACTGAATCAGGTATTACAGTAGCTTATCAAGATGGTGACGGTACTCTAGACTTTACAGTTGGTACATTAAACCAAGATACTACAGGTACAGCAGCTCTAGCTACTCAAGTTACAGTATCAGCCAATGACTCTACAAACGAATCAGTCTATTTGACTTTTGTAGATGGTGCTACAGGTTCTCAAGGAATTGAAACAGACTCAGCTCTATCATATAACCCAAGTACAAATACTTTAACAGTTGCAAACATTAGTGTTTCAGGTACACAGACTATTGTAGACTCTGTAACTATGAATGCTAACAACGCTGTAATCTTTGAAGGTTCTACAGCAGATGCACACGAAACAACTCTTACAACGATTGATGCTACAGGAGATAGAACAATATCTCTACCTAATGTCTCTGGTACATTACCAGTATTAGCAGCAGTATCAACTACACAGATTACTTCTACACCTGAAGAACTTAATATTCTTGATGGTGTTACAAGTACTACTGCTGAACTTAACTTAGTAGATGGTTCTACAGCAGGTTCTGTAGTTAATAGTAAAGCTGTTGTATATGGTTCAAGTGGACAAGTAGCAGCTACATCAGCTACAGTTGCAGGTGATTTAACAGTAGATACAAATACATTAGCAGTTGTTGCAAGTTCTAACAGAGTAGGTGTTAATCAAGCTTCACCAGATGTATCACTTGACTTAGGTGCTAACACAGATGCTGTACATGTACCAGTAGGTACAACAGGTCAAAGACCAACAGGTGCTGCAGGTTACTTTAGATATAACACTTCACTATCACAATTTGAAGGTTATACAGATGCATGGGGTGCTATCGGTGGTGGTGGTACTAATACATTTACACACGATGTATTTACAGCTAATGGTTCTACAACTGCATTTGCTTTAAGTCAAACAACAGAATCAGAAAATAATTTAATAGTCTTTGTAGACGGTGTATTCCAAGAACAAGGTGCATACTCTATAGCTACATCAAGTGGTACAACTACTTTAACCATGAGTGCTGCTCCTGCTAACGGAAGAAAGCTAGTAGTATATTCAGTAGCTGCAGGTGTATCAGGTTCTAATCTAAACATAGACACAATGACAGGAGACGGTAGTGATACTACTTTAACTTTAAGTATAGCTCCTGTAAATGAAAACAATACACAAGTATTCTTTGATGGTGTATATCAGAACAAATCAACATACAGTATCTCAGGTACAACTCTAACATTCTCTACAGCTCCTCCAACTGGTGTGGCTGTTGAGGTTATGACATTTACTCAAACTGATATTAATGTTCCTGTAGACAATACAATTACTACAGCTAAAATTGTAGATGATGCTGTTACAAGTGCTAAGTTAGATACTAACATAGCTATTGCTGGAACTTTAACTTCTACAGGAAAAATTACAGCAGATGCTGGTATAGATATTGATAATTTTAATATTGATGGAACTACATTAGCTTTATCTAGTGGTGATATGACTATAGATGTTGCTGGAAATTTACAATTAGATGCTAATGATAATGGAGAAATTAGATTTTTAGATGGTGGTACTCAATACGCTACAATTAAAAAAGATGGCAACAACGCACTTTTCCAATCTATAGTAGCTGATGGCGATTTTATAATACAAGGTATTGATGGCTCAGCTTTTGTTTCTGCTCTTACTTTTGATATGTCAGCAGCAGGAGAGGCAACATTTAATTCAAATCTTTGTACCACAAGTGGGTATCTAAAGGCAGGAACAGCAACAGAAACAAATGGATCTTTAGTCCTTCGTTCTACCTATTCTGGAGATAACTATTTAGCAACACAGGGAACAAATAATAGTTCTGGTGGTTGGTATTGGGGTTATGGTCTTCAACAAGATGGTAGTGGAACTACTACATCAACTTTTTCAAACTTTAATGGAAAAAGAAGTTTTGTCTCTTTATTTGGAGACAGGATGCAATTTAACTTTGCAGGGGCATCAAATACTGCTATTGGAAGTGCTGTTACTGCATCAGAAAAAGTTAGAATATCAGATGAGGGTATATGCTTTAACGGAGACTCAGCAGCAGCTAATGCTTTAGACGATTACGAAGAAGGTACTTTTACTCCAGCCATAGCAGGTGTATCAGGAACATTTGCTGGTGACTATACTAAAATTGGAGACTTAGTTACTTTTTGTATTACTTGTACAGGTATGTCAGGAACAGCTAGTGCTAGTCTTGTCACAGGATTACCATTTGCTGCAGCTAATAATAATAGAAAGTATGCAATAGCATTTGGAAATACAAACTTATTAAATACTGCAGGTCAAAGTGGACAACACTATTTTACTGGTTTTGTTGTTCCAAACAGTACAACTGTTCAGATTGATACAGGTAGAGTAGGAGTAGCTAATAATAGGTCTAATTTAGCTGTAGCAAACTCAAATATTATATTAGAATTTAGTGGTAGCTATAAAGTATAATGGAAATATCAACCTACATAATTTGGAACGTCTTTATAACTTTAGTATTAGGACCTATCCTCTATAACATAAAACAAAATACTGCTGAAGCTAAGAGGTTAGATATATTGCTAAACAAAACCAGAGAAGAAATAGCACGAGACTACGTAACAAAACAAGAACTTAAAGATGACATGTCTAGACTAATGGACAGGCTAGAAAAACTTGACGAAAAGCTTGACAAACTCTTTGAAGTCAAGTAAACTATAAGGTATACTTATGAAGAATAATAAAGGAAGAAAAAGATACAATAAGGTAAAAGCCAAAAGAGTTAAAGCTTATACAGGTTTTAATCCTAGAATAGATTTAAAAGGTTTAAAAGGTTTAAAAGATAAAAATCCTAAAATACCTAAAGATGGTTTTGATGCTGTTGATTTTCCTGAATCAGATACTACAACTGTAACACCTACTAAAAAAACTACACCTGCTGCTGCTGATTTTGGACCTTCTGTTACAGAAGACGGTAGAAATCGAGAAGAAATAGATACTGGTGTTCCAGCTCAAACAGACGTAACAACTGTAGAAGACGGACAAGGAACAACTAGTTACCAGTATGAAGATGAAGGACCAGCTATAGGAGATACTATAACTTATGATGGCAAGACATATCGTTGGGATGGTACTAAATACGTACTTGTAAGTGATGATGGTACTGGTGATGATGATGATGATGGTGATGATGGTACTGGTGATGAGACACCTAAAGAACCTACATTTGCTGAAGAAAGAGAAGCAAGAGTAAAAAGAACTGGTACAGGTGCTGAAGCTATTGCAAGTGGTACAATGCCAGAAAACCTACCTAAGATTCCAGATGCTAAAACTTTACTAGACGAAGACGGAAAGCCTTTAGAAGGTACAGAATTAGATTCTACTGCTGATTCTTTTAAAATGGATAGTGAAAATATTACTGGTGCTACTGCATCTACAGTTGGTACACCCACAACTAAAGAAGATGTCTCTACAACTGATGCAGACCAAGCAGATGAAACTATAGGTCAAGATTTAACAGCTAACAAAATGACAGCAAAGACTGTTTCAGATACAGTTATTCCTGTCGATGCTGCTCAAGGTACAGTTACTCAAGGTAAAGCAACAGTAGAAGAAGGTACAATTACTGGAGAAGCTAAGTCTGCAATGATAGACGAAGCTGAAGCTGCTATTGGTAAAGCTAAAAATGTAGATGCTGTTATCTCAGGCAATGCTTTTGTACCAGAAGTAAAAAATAGTGGTGTAGGTGTTGCTGCTACTCCAGAAGCTGAAAAGAACGAAAGAGCTGCTATCACAGGTACTCCTGCTGATGATGCTACTTCTGCACAAATTATAGGCACAGTAGGCTATGAAGCTTCTAAGTCTAGGGTAGTTACAGGACAAGCTGCTAAAGGTGCTGCTGCATCTATGATAGCTCAAACTGCTAATATACCTGATGCTATTGCTGCTGCTATTGTAGAAGACCCTGCAACTATGACAGCTCAAATAGCTAGTGAAGATGTAGAAGTACAGGCTGCAGTTGCTGCATTGCCTACAGAAGCTTTAGTATCTTCACAGATGGAAAGCTTACTGGGTGGTATGGAAGATGGTAACATACCTGCATGGGCTAAACCTGCTGTTGATGCAGTTAATGCTGGTATGGCTCAAAGAGGTCTTAGTGTATCTACTGTAGGTAGAGACTCACTCTTTAATGCTATTATACAAAGTGCTATGCCAATGGCACAAAGTAACGCACAAGCTTTACAAGCTAGAGCAGCTCAAAACTTAAGTAATCAACAACAAGCAAACTTACAAGAGTCTACTCAAGAACAACAACTAAGATTACAGAACCTAGCAAACAGACAAGATGCTGCTAGTCAAACTGCACAGATGTCTCAACAAATGAAGACAATGCAAAGTCAGTTTAGACAACAAGCTGTAATGACAACTGCTGACCAACAACAGCAGACTAGAATGCAAAACTTGCAGAACCAACAAAATGCTGCAGTTTTAAATTCACAACAAGCACAAGCGATTAACGCACAGAATTTAGGTAATGACCAGCAAATTAATTTAGCTAACTTACAGATTGAAGCACAAACTGAAGGAGCTAATCAGAACGCAGAGAACCAAGCTAAACTAGCAGAGATGCAAGTAGCTGCAGACTTCTTATCTAAGAACGCTGGATTTAAACAGCAGATGGAATTAGCTAATTTATCTAATGAACAACAGATGCAGTTAGCAAATCTTTCAGCTCTTAATCAAGCAAGTTCTGAAAACTTAAGTGCTGCCCAGCAAACTGAATTAGCAAATCTTAATGCTCAGATGAATACGAACATTAATAATTCTAAGTTAGCAAATGCAATGGGTGTAGCTCAACTTAATGTTGACCAACAAAGAGCTATGCAGAATGCTGGTATGGTTGCTAACATGGATATGGCTAAGTTTACTACTGAACAACAAGTAGAATTAGCTAACAGTAAGTTTATGCAGACTGTACAAATACAGAATATGAATGCTGAACAACAAGCTATTATGCAAAAAGCTACAGCTATGGCTCAGATGGACATTGCTAATTTAAGTACTAGAGAAAGACTAGCTGTTGAGAATGCTAAAAACTTTTTAACAATGGATATGGCTAATCTTAATAACAATCAACAAGCTAACATGATGAAAGCTCAACAGGCTCAACAACGATTGTTATCTGACCAAGCTGCACAGAATGCTGCTGAACAATTTAATGCTACTAGTGCAAATCAGACAGACCAGTTTATGGCTAGTATGTCAGCTAACATGAGTCAGTTTAATACTGCTCAAACTAATAATATGACTCAGTTTAACAACTCTCAAAAGAATGCTGCTGAAGCTAGAAGAGTTGGTAACGAAGCAGAGGCTGCAAGATTACAAGCACAATTAGATACACAAGTAAGTCAATTTAATTCTGCACAATCTTTTGAGCAAGAAAAGTTTAATACAGCAAATGAAACAGCTATAGCACAAAGTAATGTAGCATGGAGACGACAAGCTAATACAGTAGATACTGCAGCACAAAATGCAGTTAATCAACAGAATGCACAGAATGCATTTGGACTAGCTGCTTCTGCACAAAACTTTTTATGGCAAGAACTTAGAGACCAAGCAGACTTTAATTTTAGAAGATGGGATAACGATGAACAACGTAAAGCTTCTTTGTTAATTGCTGCTCTAGGAAACGAGACAGGAGCTTCTAAAGAAAGCAACTGGAACACAAACCTGACTGCAATTAAAAGTTTAGTTGATGGTTGGTTAGATTAATATAGGAAAAAGACATGGGATTTTTAAGAAAAGTTGGGAAAAAAATAAAAAAAGTATTTAAGAAAATAGGCAAAGCTATTAAAAAAGGTTTTGGTAAAGTTGCTAAAGCTTTTGGAAAGTTAGGTCCATTAGGTTCTATTGCTTTATCTTTTCTACTTCCGGGCATAGGTAATATGCTGACAGGGTGGCTTGGACATATGGGCAAGTTTGGTAAATTTATTATGAACGTAGGTTCTAAAATTAAACAAGGTGCTACTTGGATTAAAGAAGGCGTAGGTACTGTATTTAATAAAGTAAGTGATGCTATTGAATTTGGTATGAATAAAGTTAGTCAACCATTTATGAAAGAAGGTGCACGAGGAATGGGAAGTGCATTTAGAGATTTTGTAAGTGATGTGACTGGTGGATTTATTGATAAGTCTACGGTTAATTTAAAAGATGATATGGGTAATTTACTTACAGATAGTAATCCGTTTACTAAAGATGGTATATTAAAAGATATAGATACAGGAACTGAGTTTACAACTAAAGTTGGTTTTGATGACCCTACATCAGAAAACTTTGGAGACTTTGGTTCTAGGGTAGCTAAAGACCCAACAGGCATGGCAAACTTAGAAAACATACAAAATAGAAATAAATTTATACGAGATGTTAATAAATTTGAAGGAAAAGAAATTAAAGGTTTAACTAAGAAAGCTACAGATGATGGATTTGAATGGTACAAAGCTGGTGACGATGGAAAATTATTAGATAAACCTTTTAAAAGTATTACTGATAAATCTTCTAAATCATATTTAGATATGACTAAAAAGAAACTTGTTGAACAAGGCGATGGCTATAGTGTATTTGATGGTAGAAAAGACGACCAAAGTTTTAGAGAATATATAGGGGATAGTAAAGAAGCAGGTGTTTATAAAAAAGTAGGAGCTTTGAGTACATATGGTATGACTCAAATGGAAGGAGAAGCTCAGATAGCTGCTTACAACGCTAGAGTTAAAAAAGATAAAGCAGATTACTTTACAGATGTAGGTCTTAATAGTCTTGCAAACAGAACCAATTATAGTGTAACACAACCTGCAAACTTTATTGATACTACAACTTTTGATATAGGTAAAGATTTAAATGACCAGTTCTTAATGTCTATGAACATACAAGGTCCTAAAGTATCTGGCTTTGATGTAGGTGGTTATGGTACTACTTACGAAGATGTAATAGAAAAACTGGCAACTGCATAGGAGTAATTAATGGAAGACCAAATAGCAAAAGGAGCAGAGGAACATATTTTTGAGAGGCATACTCCCGGTCAGTCTCTTACTAATTCTAAAGAGCAGCCTTACCCTTGGGAACAAGCACCTCAAATGAGTTCTGTCAAAGAAGCTACACAAAAAATATTTTTAGGATTACTTGAAGATAAAAATTTAGCTACAGTTACAGACATGATGGCTGAAGGTACTCCTATTGATGATGTAGCTCAAATGTTATTAATGACAGGATTTCAAAAAGGTAAATTTAATCCTGATATGATGTTACAACTATTAGAACCTACTATGTATATGCTATTAGCTATTGCAGAAAAAGTAGGTATTAAACCAACACTTGACAGACCCGGAGAGGCAGAACCAGAACCTAACGATGAGTTTAATGCTGATACTAATATGGAAGACGGAGAAGCAACTAAAAACTTTATAGGTGCTGGTGGTAGATTCCAAGATGCAGTTGTTAAAAACATTAACCCTGCTTCAGTCGGTGGAGAAATACAACAAAAACTAGCAGACTTAGATATGAGTAAAATGAAAGAAAGTATACTACAAAAACGTAGACCTGCTATGCAACAAAAAGAAAGTTTACTAGGTAAAACAGGAGTTTAGATATGGCTGATAATTTTAGCGATATAATGAGTAACTATAAAAATATGAGCATTGAAGAACTTGGTGGTTCTTTATTGCAACGACAATCTGACCAATCAGCAGCAGCAGCTAAACGAGCTAAGAAACAAGACAGAGTTCAACAAGCTTTAGCACTTATGCTTACAGGTCAAGCTATTTTTAAAGGTGCTTACAAAAGAAGAACAGAAGAATTAGATGCTGCTAAAACTTGGGAAGCTAGAGATAACAAAGCACAGGCACAACAAATTAATGTACTATCTCGTTTAGTACCTTCTATTCCAGAAAACTTTCATGCTGAAAAAACTGCAGAAGAAAGAGCTGAATTATTAATGCAAGATAATGTATATCGTAATGATATGAAAGCTAAAATGGGTAAGTATGTAGATACACAACTATCTGCTGTATTTCCTGACATGGATAGTTTTAGAAATACTGGAAGATATAAAAGAGTAACAGATGAATCTATTAAAGCTATTGCAGCTCACATGTTTCAAAAAGATGATAATGGAATTGAAAGATATAAAAACTTTGAAACACAATTAGCTGGTATATTTAAAGATAAAGATTATGACAGATTAGAATTGTTTCAAAAAGGTGTAGGGCTTGATGAGTTTGAGCTTACAGATTATGAAGCTGAAAATTATAAATTACTTCAAAGACAATATAGAGACCAGTCAGGCTTGATTGGTGGTATTAAATCTGTATTTGGAAGACTTGGTAAAAAAGCAGACCGAGAAGGTAGAGTAAATTTATTTGGTAAAATAGATGATAAACATTTAGCTAATCCTAAACTATCACAAGTATTAGAAAGTTTAGATTTAAAAGGTTTAATGATTCCTATTGTTGATAGAGCTATTGCTAATGTACAATCAGCTCCAAAAAGATTTAGTGAAGAAGCTGGTTCAGAAAAGAATGCTCCTTTACAAGAAGCTATTAAAATAACTTTTGGTGAAATGCAAAGTCTTGTAGGTCAGTCTGACCCTGAAAGTATTGATGCAGATGGTTTATTAAATATAGGCGTAGATAGATTAGGTCGTGATTACAAACGTAGAAAACAAGACCCTTCAGTTTTAATAGTTGAAGAAGACTTTGAAGTACTGCAAAGATTTATTAATGACCCTGAAAATGCTGCTCTTAATAAAAAATTCTTTAATGATGTAACAGCATTAGCATTACGTTTTAGAGAAGACCCAAGTGTTGCTAAAGATTTGTATGCTCCTTTTGCTACTAGTCCAGAACAACTAGAAAAATTTGTAGTATCAATGAACGACCCTGAATTTGCTAATCAATTTGCTATAGCTATTACAACTAAAGAAAATTTTGATGCAGACACCACTATGGATTTTGGAAGCTGGGATTCTAGTTATGCTAGTAAAGGATTATCTGACCAAAACTACGAACCATCTTCAGCTTTTAATGCTTTAATAGGAAGCAGTAAACTTGAAGTTGTAGTAGATGCACAAGGTAATGATAAGTTTAGACCGACAAAAGAATATACAACTGGAAATCTTAATATACAAAAAGCAGTATATGACCAAACAGTTCGTAAAATTTTAGAAGCTCCTTCTACTAAATTAAATGATGCAGCAAAACAAAAAACTTTAGATAATTTATTTAACAATGTTCCTAATCCTAGAGGCATGGGTCAACTAGATTATTTACAAGCTATGAAAGAAGATAGAGAAGAATTAAATAGAATAATGACAAGAAGTAGTGGAGGAATGTTTACACCCCCACCACTAAAGACTCCAGTAGCTGACTATTTAAAAAAAAAAGAGTCGACTGACCCAGAACAGTTTACCGAAGAATTAAACAATTCTAAAATAGAGTCTTTGTCTAGACCCTATACTCCAGACCAAATGAACGAAAAGGTTGCTTCAGATGCAATACGTATTGCTGTGTCTATTAGTACACAACCACAAAATGTTATTAATAGAAGAGAAGAGTTTTTAAACTTTATTAGTACTTATGAAAGTAATAATGGAACTAATCCAAATACTTTTAATAATCCATTAAAAGATGACCAAGGAGATTCAGCTTTTGGTTATTTGCAAATGAAAAACATAGCACTTAAAGATGTAACTAGAATGTTTACTCCAGAAACTGCTGATGGAAACGGAGCACCTATTCGTCAATATAATAAAATGATTATAGAAAAATTAGGTTCAGAATATGATTTATCTAAAATGACAAGAGAAGATATGCGTAAACCTTTACATCACGCTTTAATGGGTAGTGCTTTTTTATCACGAGTTGAAGAGCCTATACCTGCCAATAAAGAATTATGGGGTAAATATTATATGGAACATTGGAATACAGGTGATGGATATGCTAGTGAATCTAAATTTTTAGCAGCAAATGGATTATATTTAAGAGCAGCAAAACAAACTGTTAAATCATTACTAGGTAGAGAAGACTAATATGCCAAATCAATTACAAGATTATTTAAACTATGTAGAATCTGACAAGCAACGTAAAGAAAAAGAAGATGGTCTTTTAGAATATAATAATTTTTTACAAGATGAAACACCACAGCCAGAAGATAGGACTGTTACTGGATATGATGAAATTATATCTACTAATCAACCTTCTTCCTACTCTCCAAATGTATCTACAAGTGGTAAAAAAAGTTTAACTCAACTTGAGAATGACCCTAAGTTTGCTAAGATTGCTAATAGATTTTTAGAAAGTATTGGAGAAAATGATGATATCTTTGAATACTTAAGAGACTCAGATTACAGTTTAAGTGCAGCAGCAGTTAGAGCTGTACAAACAAATAGTTGGACAGAAGAACAAGCTGCTGATTATGTATACTTAAGAGACCAATTTGCTAATGCAGAACTATCAGGTTTTAAAGAAAGATTTAATTTTGTTAAAGACTTTGCTGTAGATGCATTGACTGACCCACTTAATATTGTAGCTGCTATATTTGCAGGACCAACACTAGGAGCTTCGTTTGCTGCTAGAGGTGCATTAACTATGGCTGCTAGAGAAGGTGTTAAAAGAAATGCTAGACAAATAGCTAAAAGAAAAACATTACGAAAAGCTAAAGTTGGAAAGGCTGCAAAGGCTGGTGCAAAAGTAGGTGCAGTTGAAGGTGCTTTATGGGCTGGACCACACGAATATTTTTTACAAGATATAGATATTGACTTAGGTGCTAGAGACGAAATAGACTTAGGAATTATAGCAGGTACTACTGCACTAGGTGGTATACTTGGTGGTGGTATAGGTGGAGGACTTGCTGGTGTAAGTGCTATTAAAAATTCTAAATACTTAAACGATAAAACATACAAACATACTAACGAAAACGAAATAGACACAGCAGCCAATGCTCAAACAAGAGAAGAAGTATTAGAAGATTCTAGATTTGATAGAGCTAGAATAAAAGCAGGTGAAGTATTAAATAGAATAAATCCTTTAAAAAAGAAAGCAGGAGACATAGCAGAAAATTATAAAGATGTTTTATATTTATTTTTAGGAAATAGTTTTGGTAAACCTACTACTCAATTTTTAAATAAATTAAAAGACTCAGAAACTTTAAATGATTTACTAGGTAGATTTAGATATGATTATGATTCTACTTTAACAGATAAAGGTAGGAAAGGACCTAAAGAAAAATCTTATGGTTTATTGTTACAAGAATATCACGGATTTTTTGTTGGTGGATTACAACAAGCTACTAAAAAATTAGACCGTATGGGTATTAAAAATTTCTTAGGTTTAAGAACTGGTAACAAACTTGAAACTAATGTTAATGACCAATTAGCTATAATGTTAAGGGATGAAAAACTTACAGTAAACAATGCTGAAAATTTAAGAAACTCTACATACCAAGGACAGTTTAAAGTTAATGATGATGTACTAGATGCATATGTTGAAATTAAAACTTTAATAGATGAGGGTTATAAGAAAGGAAAAGAGTCTGGATTGTTTTTAGATAGTACAGGATATACAGCAGGTTATTTACCTAGATTGTTTAACTATAGTTATCTTATGAAAAACAGAGATAGGTTTGAACAATTATTAATTAAAGCAGGACACGCAACTCCTAATAATAAAAAGACTCCAATTAAAACTTTTGATGAAGCCGGTAAAGAAATTAAAGATGATGTAGAAAGATTTGCTAAAGGAGACCAAGGTGTAGATAGAAATACATTTGGTAGAGATTTTGAAGCTGAAGCTAATGCTTTAAACAAAGATGGTACTATGTCAGACTTTGAAGTTATTGAGCTATCACAACAAATGAAAGCTAAACAAATTGTAGATGATATGTTAGAATATAAATCTACTCCATTTGAATTAAAATCTGCAAATCAAACAGGTAGTCGTACAGGATTTATTCAGTCTAGACGTTTTCAAAATTTAAATGATAATGAAATTGCAGACTTTTTAGAAAACGATGTTGAATTAATTTTAGAAGATTACTTTACAAATCTATCACAAGGAATTGCAAGGACTGAAAAGTTTGGTAAATCTTTAGCTGATTTTGATACAAACTTTATAGACCCTATACGTGCAGAATTAATTGCTGCTAGTACTAAACGAGGTATGGGTAAAGAAGAAGCTATTGCAGAAGCTGACCTTGTAGCTGATAGACTACGACATATGCATAAACGTGTTACTGGTATTGAAACTCCTAGAATTAAAAATAAAAAAGCTTCTAATGTAAATGACTTTTTAAAACTAACACAACAAATGGCTCACCTTCCGTTTGTAACTTTATCAAGTATTACAGAACCTTTTATTCTTTATAGTAGAGCTGGTATTAAAGATGCTCCACAAGTAACTGTAGATATATTTAAATCAATAGGTAAAGAAATAGGAAATAATCTTGATAAAACAGTTAGAAGTATTAAAAGATTACAAGGTAAAACTACTAAAAATACAGATTCTTTTACAGGTTTAAAAGAACTAGACGATGCTGATTGGAAAGAGTTATATCAAACAGGGTTAGGATTAGAACAAGCTGTACAAGAAAGATTAGCCGGTTTAGTTGGTGAATCTATGGATAATAGTATTTTTAAAAATACATCTAATGCATTTTTTAAAGCTACATTTCTTAGTCAATGGACAAAGTCTGTTCAACTTGCAGCTTTTACTACAGGTAAAAGATTAATTAAACAAAGAGCACAAGCTTTATATGAACATCAAAGTGGTAAAAAATTAATTAAACTAACTGGTGATAGTAAAACATCTACTACTAGATACTATAGAGACCAGTTAAATGATTTAGGTATTGACGAACAAGAAGCAGTAGATTGGTATAAAAAATCTTTAGATAGTAATGGAAACTTTAGTCAAAGTTTAGCAGAGTCACAAGATTTTTATATGAACAAACTTACTTCAGGAGCTAATAGATTTTCTAAAGAAATTATTTTAAATCCAAGTACTGCAGAAGCTAATAGACCTTTGTGGTTTTCAAACCCAAGTGCTCAACTATTAGTACAGTTTGCTGGATATCCCACAGTCTTTAGTAATACAATCTTAAAAAGATATGCAAACGAAAGTATAAATAACCCAGCACAGGTTATGCCTAAAGTAGCAATGACAACTATAGTCATGGCTTCTATTGCTCATTTAGGAAATACACTAAGAAGCCAAGGTGAAAATTTATATGACTACGAAACTGGTGAAAAGAAAGATGATGGTGATTTAATATTAGAAGCTGTAAGAAGATTCGGTGGTTTAGGTCCACTTGATTATGCTTATAAATATGACCAAGATAAAGATAGAAATGTTGGTCAAGTAGCTGGAGTATTAAAAACTTTTGCTGGTCCACTACCACAAGACGTTATGGATGCTGTTTTATTTAGAAGAGGATTTGCTGAAGTTGGTGTACAAAACGTACCTTTCTATCAAGCGTTACCTTCTGAAACTAGAAAAGCTATGCGTAAATTTGGTAGAGAATTAGACAAAGGTAAAAAGATAGATGATGATAAAAAAGATAAACGAGTTTATTATTATGCTAAAGGTGGATTAGTTTATGATGTACCTAAAGTAGGAATAGAACCAGACGAAAGACAAGACCGGATGACAGGAGTGCCTTATGATGAACAAGCAGGTTCAATAATGAAAGATGAGGAAGAGAGAGGGATATCTAAACAAATGGAGGATTTGTTAAAATGAATGTAGAAGAATGCAAAGCACAAATAAAAAGACACGAAGGTGAGGTCCTTGAAATCTACGAAGATAGTTTAGGATATAAGACTTTAGGTATAGGACATTTATGTCAGCCTCAAGACCCTGAATATGATTGGGAAGTAGGAACTAAAGTATCTCAAGAAGTTGTAGATATGTATTACGAAGAAGATTTTAAAAAACATTACATAGAAGCTAAACATGTGTTTGGAATAAACGAAGACTGGGATGGATTACCGGAAGACATACAACATGTTATAGTTAATATGTGTTTTAATCTTGGAGGCTCTAGGCTTTCTAAGTTTAAAAATATGTTACGAGCCTGTCAAAGACATGACTGGAAAGAAATGGCTGTACAAATGGAAGACAGTCGTTGGTTTGGTCAAGTAGGTAGACGAAGTGTTGAATTACAAAATATGGTATTAGGAGTATGAAATGAAAGGTTTATTAAAAAACATAGTTGGGGCTGTTGCACCTACATTAGGAACTGCATTAGGTGGACCAATGGGAGGCATGGCAGCTAACATGATTGCTGAAGTGTTAGGTGTTCCTAATACTCCAAAAGCTATAGAAAAAGCTATAGCAGATGCAACTCCAGAACAAATGCTTGAACTTAAAAAGGCTGAGAATGCTTTTGAAGTGCAAATGAAAGAACTAGAAGTAGATGTATTTGCTTTAGAAACAGCAGACAAACAAGATGCTAGAGGTAAATTTAGTAAAGACTGGACAGCTCGTATAATGGGCATAACTGTAGTCGGTGGATTTATGGGATATATATTTCTTGTTACTTTACAACCACCAGAACAAAACTCTGAAGCTCTTATAAACTTAGTACTAGGTTATCTTGGTGGCTTGGCTAGTGCAGTTATTTCTTTTTACTTTGGTGCTTCAAACACTAGTAAAGACTAATGGAAGACGGTGGAAGTCATTGGTACGAAGACCAAGAAAAGGAACACACAAAAGAAAAAGAACAAACATATCCAAGAGGCTGGTTTTGGTGTCCAGAACGTAAGGATTATTTTAGGTATAAAGAATGGCTGAAGTTATAAGTTTAATAAACGAAGTAGGCTTTCCAATCGCAGCAGCGTTAGGGTTAGGCTTTTTTATATGGAAACTTATCAACAGAATTATTGATGGAATGGAATCTAAACTAGATACTTTAGATGATAAAGTACAGGCAAGTTTAGATACAATGGAAGAACGAGTATCTACTAAACTAGATAGTCAATATGGAATTATAGTAAGTCTAATAGACAGAGTAAGAGCATTAGATAATCAAAGCATTAGACAAGACGTTTTACTTAAAACTTTATTAGGTACACCAAACCTTATAGAAATAGATAAAATTGCAAAGGCAGATAGAGATGACCAAAGAAAAGATTAAGACAATAGAAGATATACATCCTATGACACAGATTACAATAGCCTCAATAGTACAAGTTTGTGTATTAGGATTTATGCTGTTATCTATGATAGTAATTAGTAATTTATTTTAAAATATGAAATTAGTGCCTACATTTAAAAGCGACAAGGCTATTAGAAACTGCAAGTTTTGCATATTCTTTTGGTCTATGTTAATTATATTTTTTTCTGTAGAAAGTTTAGCAGATGAGATGGGTTTTAAATTTAAGTCACCTTCGTTTAATGGCAACAATACTAGCTCACATTATCTTACTATAGAAAACCAAGAGTTTAATCGTAAGATGACTATCAAAGAAGAAATCAAAGCGATACAAGAACAAATTAAAAGAGACAAAGAAAACACAACACTCGCAAGATTTATAAGAAATTTAGAATCTAGAATATATGCACAGTTATCTAGACAATTAGTAGAAAATTTATTCGGAGAAAATCCTAGTACAGAAGGAACTATAGAACTCGAAGGTAATACCATTTCTTACACAAGTGATGGTGATATAATAACACTTACAATTACGGATGCAGATGGAAATGTCACGGTTATTCAGTTGCCTATTGGTAGTTTTACTTTCTAGTTGTGCAGTTATAAGTCAGAATGACGACTTAGTATTAACAAAAAAAATACAGTCTCCTTCTACTATAGAGCTACAATCAGAAACATTAAGAACTTTACCAGCAGCTAAGATACAGCCTACTATAGCTATATATCCTAATAGCTTTAAAGATTTAACAGGGCAACGAAGAAGTAATAGTACTTTTGCTTTATTTAGTACAGCTATTACTCAAGCCCCAGAAGCTTTTTTAATTAGAGCTTTCAAACACACATCCGGTGGAAAGTTTTTTAGAGTTGTAGAACGTGTAGGTTTAGATGACCTCACAAAAGAAAGACAACTTATTAGAACAACTCGTAAAGAGTTTGAAGAAGATAACAAATTAAAACCCCTGCTCTTTGCAGGATTGTTAGTTCAGGGTGGAGTAGTTTCGTATGAAGCTAATCTAAAATCTGGAGGATTGGGTGCTCGTTATTTAGGGATAGGTAATAGCAAACAATACAGAGAAGATACAGTTACAATATCGTTACGATTAGTTTCTGTATCAACTGGTGAAGTGTTAATGGAAACTTTAGTAACTAAAAGCATTTTATCAACAAGTATTTCTCAAGATATATTTCGTTTTATTGAGCAGCAAACAGAGCTGGTAGAAATAGAAGGTGGTGTAACTGAGAATGAAAGTGTGTCTATAGCTTTACAAAAAGCAATAGAAACAGGAGTGATGAATATTATAAACATAGGAATAGATAGAGGCTATTGGGAATATGAATAAAATAATAATAAGTTTATTGGCAATTATATCTATAGGTATATACGCTGCTGATAATGAAATATATGTTGAGCAATCTGGTGCTACAGCAAATCTTGATTTAGAGCAACTTGGTTCTGCTAATATTATTGGAGGTTTAAATTCTGTTGCAGGAACTTTAACACCTTTTGATTTAGATGGAACTGGGATGACATTAGATATCAATCAAATTGGTGATACTAATAAGTTCTTAGGAGATATTCTTGCTGATAGTTTGACAGGTTTCTTTGAGTTTGATGGAGACAGTAATAGTTTCACAATTCAAGTAGACCCTACAAACACATACGGAGCAGATAGTTCTAACTTAAATGTTGATGTAACTGGAAGTACTAACACTTTTACTCTTGACTTGGCAACAAGTTCAATGGCTAGTAATACTGACCTTGATTGGATAATTAATGGTTCAGGAAACCAACTAGACTTTGATATAGATTATGATGGTGGCACAAGTTATGTAGATATTGATGGTGATAGTAACACAGTAAGCTTTGATGGACAAGGCTATGCAGGTGGGTATTTTTACTTAGACCAAACAGGAAGTTCAAGAACATTTAACATACAACAACAGAGTACATTAGATAATGATTGGCTTAAGATACTTTCTACTGGCAGTAATGGTACTGTCTGTGTCATTCAAAACGATGGGGGAACAGCAGTCGGTTGCTAATATTGGCAACATAACTGAGCTGAACGGAACAGGCAGAGTTGTAAGAGACCAAGCCTACAAAGCTTCATTAACTTTTGACATAAATAGTTTTGATAATGTCCAGACTTCTAATGGGAGAATGGGCATTACTTTTTTAGATGATAGTCAAGTTCGCTTGACAGAACACTCTCAACTTATAATTGATGAGTTTATCTATGACCCTGACCCATCTAAATCTAAGATGGCTTTACAGTTTGCGAGTGGTACTGCAAGATTTATCACAGGAAAACTCGCAACTATAAATAAAGAAAATATATTTATAAAAACTCCAAGTGCTACGATAGGTATTCGTGGTACAGATTTTACTGTGACTGTAGATGAACTAGGTCGCAGTTTAATTATCTTATTACCTGACAACGATGGTCTGCCTAGTGGGGAGATTGTAGTTGCTACAGCTATGGGAGAGGTTGTACTTAACAAACCTTACCAAGCTACTACAGTTTCTATGTTTGAAACTAAACCCACTAACCCTGTTATCTTAGATTTAACTTTAGAGTTAATAGATAACATGTTGATTGTAAGTAAACCAAAGGAGGACACCGTTGCCACAGGACAAAACGGAAATAGTAATACACGTAATATTCTTGATACTGACTATCTCGCTTTTGACGATTTAGAACAAGACTATTTAGCAGGAGATGATTTAGAGTTTACAGAGTTAGATATAAACTATCTTGATGTAAACTTCTTAGAAGATTTATTAAATATCATCGAAGACATAAACGAACTAGACACTACAAAAACACTATTAAGAACTGACATAGATTTAAAAGGTACATCAGTTGGATTTGATTCTAACACACAAATAAATACTTTTGTAACTGATAACATGATTACCTTTTACAAAACTTTAGAAGATACTGTAAGATTAGATTTAGATAAGGGTAATGCATATACTGTTATTCTTATTCAGGGTGGAAAAAGCACTCAGATAGTTGTGAATGGTGGGGGTAACTCTACTATAAAAATAACTCAAGGAGATTAATATGAAATGGTCCTTTCCTTTACTTGCACTACTCTGTGTACCTTTACTTTTCAACTCTGTACCTTTAGAGATTCTTAGGCTCAAGACCTTTGATGCCTTAATTGAAACCCCTGTTTCTTCAGGGCATTTCACAATACTAAACATTACCGAAGACGACCTCAACGAAGAAGGAGGTTATCCCCTGCCCAGACAAAGACTTGCAGAAATACATCAAGACATTATAGATGCTGGAGCTTATGGAGTAGGATGGGTTATGTTGTTTCCACATCCTGATAGACTTGGTGGTGATGCTGAGTTTGCTTTAGAGCTTTCAAAGTCTGCAAGTGTTATAGCTATGCCAGAGATAAACAATGGCATTTATCCAAAGACAGTAGGTACTGTAATTAAAGGACCTATAGTATCTTTACCTAAAGCTCAAGGATTTTTACAGAACATTGACATCTTAAAAGAGTCAGCTAATCAAGGTGCTGTATCTGCTCCGGTAGATGTAGATAATTTAGTAAGACAAATACCTTTATTACAACAAACAGATAGTGGGTGGGTTGCTTCATTTGGAACGGAAGTTTTAAAAATACTAGGAGGTGGTCAAACTTATCAGATTGTAACTAATCAAAATGGCATTGAGCAGATTAGAGTACGAGGCATCCCACCTACTTCCACAGATAGTCTTGGTCGTAAATGGATTAGTTGGGTAGATACACCACAAATAACTTTAGATGAATTACATAAAGCAGAATCTACATTTGTATTTGTAGGATTTACAGCTAAAGGAATATCACCACAACTTGCAACTCCTTCCGGACTTTTAGAGCCACATAAAATTCAAGCAGCTCTTGCAGAAAGTATGTTAATAGATAGTCCAATGATTCCAGATTATAGATTGGTAGTAGAGCTAGGACTCTTATGCCTCTCAGGGCTTCTTACAGCCCTTGTAATCACTTATTTTGGTGTGACCCTTAGCGTAGTATTAGTTGGAGTTTTGTTTGCTCTAATCGCATATCTCGGACAGTACTTAATTGGCATAAATTATTTGATAGATGTGACTTGGAGTTTAATTTCTATGGTTTTAATTTCTACTCAACAATTTTGGTTAAACTTTAGAACTCAATACAAACTCAGACAACAAATTAAAAAACAATTTGAACACTACCTCGACCCAAGACAAGTTGCTGCACTTGCAAAAACCCCAGAGCTTTTAAAGTTAGGAGGAGATAGACGAAGATGTACGTTTTTATTTACAGACGTTAGAGGCTTTACAAGTTTATCAGAAAAACTAGAGCCTGAAGAAGTCACAGAAATAATGAACAAGACCCTGACCATTCAATCCAATGCTGTTAAAAAACATGGTGGTATGGTAGATAAATATATTGGAGATGCAATGATGGCAATCTTTAATGCACCAATAGACCTGCCTAATCACGAAGAGAAAGCTGTACTAACTGCATTAGATATCATTGAAGATATGAAAGAAGCCGACTTAGGAATCCAAATCGGCATAGGGATTAATACCGGAGAAGCTGTGGTAGGAAACATGGGAAGCGAAACAAGGTTTGATTACTCAGCCATTGGTGACTGTGTAAACCTTGCAGCTCGTTTAGAAAGTGCTACTAAAGAAGCAGGTAAAGACCTACTAATAGGCGAAACTACAATCGAAAAAATAAATATTCCTGTTGAAGTTCTAATGCCTATTAGAGTTAAGGGTAAAGAAAAAGCTATAAATATCTATACACCTATTGGTCCATATATCTAGCATTTAAGTTTGCTTCTATATGACTATGAATCTCATCTAGTTTAGCTGTCGCTTCTCGTACTATAGTATGTAATGTACTATACTCGGTCTGAGTCATAAACTTTTGAAGTTCTTTAATATCTGTTGATACTCTTTCTGTAATCAACTTCCCTGTTTTATCATATAGTAACTTGTAGCCAAGAAGCACAGCTTCCTTTCTCTTGGTTTTCATTTTATAATCCTGTAAAAGTTATTGTATCTTGTCTTCCTCGTAACCCAGCTTTCATATAAGTAGTAGCTCTACCTTCAAAGAAGTTCTGATGTTCTACTCCCATGACCTCGTCAATCCATCCTAGTGGGTTTTCTCGTTGGTCGAAGTTTGTTTTTAATCCTAACTGTAGCAGTCTTCTATCTGCTATGTATCTATTGTATGCGTACATATCTTTCTTAGTTAATCCTTTCATGTCTCCCATGTCAAAGACTAAGTCAAGAAACTTATCTTCTAATTTTACCATGTGTCTGCATATCTCGTATAATTCTTTTTTGAAATCGTCTGTCCAGATTTCTATGTTCTCTTGTATAAACTCTCTAAATAACTTTGTCATTGCTTCAACATGCATTGACTCATCACGAATAGAGTAAGTAACTATCTGACCCATACCTTTCATCTTTCCAAATCTAGGGAAGTTAAGTAGTATAGCAAAGCTAGAGAACAACTGTAGTCCTTCTGTAAAAGCTGAGTAGACTGCAAGTGTCTTAGCTATGGTTTCTTTTTTAGCTCGGCTTGGTTTAAACTTACCGACATAGTCGTGCTTGTCTGCCATCTCTTCATATTCAGCAAAAGCTTTGTACTCTAGTTCAGGCATTCCAACTGTATCAAGTAGTAAGCTGTACGCATGTTGATGTATAGACTCCATGTTAGCAAAAGAACCCATCATCATTCTAGCTTCTGGTTTTTTAAAGATAGGCATATACTTATCTATATATCCGGAGGCTACATCTACATCTGATTGTGTAAACAATCTAAATATTTGTGTAAGTAAATTCTTTTCTTTTGGCTCAAGTTCTTGCCAGTCTTTTACATCTGTGTGTAAAGGTACAGACTCAGGCATCCAATGCATTTGATTTTGTAACACATAGTAATCAAACATCCAAGGGTACTCAAATGGTTTGTAATAATCTCTCGTTCCTAATAAGCTCATAAGTTCTCCTTAGCCTTCACAGGCAATACATTCCACATCATCGAGCTTGATGCGTGGAACTTTAACATTAATATTTTCTGCATTTCTTGCAGCGTTTGTTCTAAAGTAATACAAAGATTTTAATTTATTCATAGCATACCAATGCACATCGTTGACATACTGCATGTATTCATCGTGTGTTTCTTGAGGCTCGGTTGCCTTTGGAAGTGTAAAGAATAAATTAACAGACTGAGATTGACATATAAATTCTTGTCGTTTATATGCGTGTTCTACAATCCATATTTGATTTATTTCATTTGCAGTTTTAAATACTTCTTTTTCTTTGTCAGTAAGTTCTTTTACATTAGCAACAGAACCTTCGTCACCTGATATGCTCTTCCAAATTTTATTTAGTTGAGCTGGTTTTAAACCTTTAGACTTTAAAAGTTTTTCTAGGTATGGGTTCTTAACTTGGTAAGTACCTGACAAAGTTTTGTGTGTATAGACATTAGCCCTATATGGCTCGATGCTAGGGGAAGTACCACTACAAATAATACTACTACTAGCATTAGGAGCAACAGCCAATAGATTAGCATTCCTAACCCCTTTACCATGCACATCAGGAGCTTCACCCCTTTCTTCTGCCAATAGTTTGGTGGCTTTGGTAGCTTCTTTTTTAATATAGTTAAAGGCTTTGTGATTAAATCCCACAGCAAAGATTCCTTCAAACGGAATATTTTTAGATTGGAGGTAGGCATGAAAGCCCATTGCTCCCAAACCAAGAGACCTTTCTCTGTAAGCTGAGTAAGCTGATTTAGCATACCCTTCTTTACCTTCTTTAATGTAGTTAATAAATCTTTTAAAGTTTGCACTATATTCTCCTAATTGGTTTGTGTCTACTGCATTATCTATATAGTGCTGTAAAACATTATCAAGCATTGTTATCAAATCATTTATAAACTCTGGTTCTTTAGACCAAGTATCAAAGTGTTCTAAGTTTACAGATGATAAGCAACAAACTGCTGTTCGTTCTTCGTTAGTAGGTAAAGTAATCTCCGAACATAAATTACTTTGTCTTATCTTAAGTCCTAAATCTTTTTGTGACTTGGGTAAAGCTTCGTTACATGTATCTATATTAACCATGTAAGGCTCACCAGTCTCAGCTCTTGCATTTATAATCTGCCACCATAAATCTCTAGCGTTAATTATCTTTACAGCTTCGTTAGTCTTAGGGTCTATAAGTCTCCAGTCTTCATCTTCTTTAACAGCATTTAAAAAATCATTAGTTATATTAACACCATTGTGTAAGTTTAAACACTTCCTGTTTATATCTCCACCGGATTCTTTACGCATGTTTACAAACTCTTCTATCTCTGGGTGACTAATATCCATGTAAGCTGCATAGCTTCCTCGTCTTGTAGTGCCTTGATTAAAGGCTAACATCTGAGAATCAACTACATGCATAAAGGGGATTGACCCAGTAGAACGACTACCATGAGTAGTAGATATACCGTTACTCCTAACATCTCCCCAATATCCACCGATGCCTCCACCTGAACTCGCCAACCATATGTTCTCGTCATAATGAGCAGATAGCCCATCCCTGCTGTCAGGAACATAATTAAGGAAGCAACTGATAGGAAGCCCACGAGTTGTTCCTCCGTTGCTAAGTATAGGAGTGCTGAACATGAACCAACAATCGGAGCTGTAGTTATAAAGTCTTTGAGCAAGTTCATAGTTGGTCTCCCCTTTGTAGGTGGCTGCAAATACAGAAGCTCTTGCGAATGCTTCTTGTGCGTGTGTTTCGTTTTCCCAAAAATATCTATCCTTTAAAGTATCAATACTAAATTTGTCTAAGTTATTTTCTTTATCATAGTCTATACAAATACCAAGATAAGGTTTCTGTCCAATTTTATCTTCAATCATTTTTATCCTCTATTAAATATAAAGCTATTATAGCATAGTGGATAATCTTTAACAAGTCTTCTGAGTTCTTTCCGTTCTTTTTTCCATACCTCATAGCATACTTCATTATGTTTCCTATACAAAATCCTTCACCATGTCCTGCATCTACTATCATATCAGTTGCTTGATACTTACCATGTGCATAGTGTTCGTTGTATGTTTGGTCAATATGCCTTTGTATTATTTGAATAACTTTGTCTTCATTAAATTTATAACTCATCTGTTCTCCACTCCTCCGGTAAAGTTTCTTCACTATACCATTTAAAATTATTAGTCTCAGCCCACTCAGCATGGGTTCTTTTTGTTCCGTCTTTTCTTTTCTTTGCTTGTGGCATCGGAGCATCAGCTCTTTGAAATAAAAAAACTAGTTCAGTATTTTTAGGTAATGCTGTTCGTATATGTATGTACTTACTATACTCTGCATAATCCCAGAACCTACCCTTTGCCTCTAACAAAATTGTTTTATTTTTTAAAGTCTTTACAAAGTCAGGCTCATACTTATGTGCTACAACATAATCTATATTGCCCCAATGATGTTTCCATTCTTGAAGAATAGTTTTATGTAAGTCAGCTTCCCATATACTATCATACCCTTTAGGTACTCCAGTTCTTTTAGGTCTAGGTTTTCTTGGTACTCTTCTAGGCATTGTCAATAGAGGAATCATAGTTTTTAACTAGCTTCCAATACTCTAAGATACTATTAAACATAGATAGGTGTCTAGCATGAGTATCTTTATCCCATATATGACAAGCAATTAATCCGGTGTTTGCTCTGTCTACAAAGATAGATACTCTTTCTACATCATCAAAGCCACAGCCCTGTGCATAAGCAGACAACTGCATACCGTGTTCATCATATACTAATTTAGATGGTACTTTATCTTCTAAGTTATCTTTAGTTTTAAAGTCAATAAAAATTCCAGACTTAGAATATAAATCTATCTTACCACCATAACCTGAGTCAGCACAAAAAGAATCTTCTGCAATCCATTCTTCATTAGGAAAGTTTTTATCTAACCATTTCTTAATAACTTTGTATGGTTTACTTTTACCCTCACCTAAAAATCCTTTTTCAATTTCATAATGTATCTTAGTTCCTTTAGCTGCTGCATCTAAACCAATTTTCTTAGAATCTTGTTTGCATCTAAAAGCAAAAGAGTCAAGGGATTCTCCCTCTTGTCTCTCTAAAGTAAGAGCAGAGTTTAACGCTTGATTTATTTTCCAGTTTTCTAAGGATGGTTTAGCTATCATACCTAGAATGGTAGTGACAGAAGGAACTAAACTTTCTTTCTTAGCATCTCTGAGGGTAGTGTTTCTTTCTTTCCCATTAGCACCTATGATAGTATACATAGGCTCACCCTCTTGCGTATACCAATGTCCAGACTCAGATGTAAATTTATTATAGTTGTCCTTGGGGGAACTGTCAAGTTTTTCTTGTTCTTTATTCATATTCTTCCTCGTTAATGTTATTAATTACGTCTATTGCTTGGTGAATATCTAATTCAAACCATTCACCATTTCTTTGTTTACATATGTTGCTACATCTTTCATGTGCTTCTCGTTCTGCTACTCTTCTATTATCAAATCCTTTAGAGTATTCTAATTTGTAATCTCTAAAAGGACTAGAGGTTTGATACTGTTTGCATCTGTCCTCTGAATCAATAGCCATGCCAACCTTAATCCAGCCTTTCCAACAAGGATTAGTTATAACATATACATAACCTTCGTTAGATGTTTCATAGTTAGACAAAGCCGAGAAAGCTGCACCTTCAAATGTTTTAAATTTTCCCGGTCTGTATAGTGGATGAGACTTTGGAATATATTTTCCATCAACATACATCGACCTTTGTTGTACTTCTATTCTTTCACAAGGCTGACAAAAATACATACTATGTGCCATTCTTTTTTCTGTACAGTTCTCTCCTACTATTAACGGAGCTTCACAGCTCCTACAATTTTTAGTGTGTTTCACTCCAATTACTCCCTATTTTATATTCTCCTGTTAATGGACATCTCATGTTAAAATGTTTACTGGCTTCTTCTATAGCTCTTACACCTAGCTCACCAACAAAATCTGATTGTGTTTCTTTTACTTGTATCTGCCATTCATCATGTATGTTGGCTACAAACTTAGCATCAACAGCATTTAGTTTGAGGCTATCTTCTAAGATACACATGGCTTTCTTCATAACAATAGCACCACCACCCTGTAATAAACTATTCAAAGCTGCATGTTGACTACGTATAAATATCTTTCTACCATCTAAACCTTTTAAGAATCCTCTTCGTGATGCTTGTTGTACTTTATCTTTTAATATTTTTAATGCCGGTAAGTTAGTAAAGAAAGTTTCTTTAAGTTCGTGTCCTTTCTTTTTACTTCCTCCTGCTACTGAACCTATCTTCGCATCACCAGCACCATATATCAAAGCATATATAAATGTTTTGGCTTGGTCTCTAGTCTTTAATCCTGCAAGAGTTTGATTCGTAGTATGTATATCTCCATTAATAACTTCGTTGATATACTTATCATCGTTCATGTAGTGAGCTAACATTCTAAGTTCTAACCCACTCGCATCAATACCTACAAGTTTATATCCTTCTGGAACAGACCAACAAGCACGACACTCTTTACCATATGGACTACCTGCATTAGGAACTTGTGCCATGTTAGGACTACGATGTGTCATTCTACCTGTAATAGTTCCGTTAGGTATAACACCACCATGAACTCTATCATCTTTAAGATTGTCAATCCATGATGTAATTTGAGCTATACGTTTTTGATATAATAAAAAGTCTGCTATAAGTTTAGCTTCTTTAATATGACTAATCTTTTTAAGAGTTCCTTCATCTACAATAGGCTGTCCTGTTGGTGTGAAACGATTAGGTTTCCAACCAAAGTCAATAAGATATTCTCCTATCTGTTTACGACTACCAAGATTAAAGTCAACAAGTTTTTTTCTAAAAAATTTATCAGTCGAATTGGTTGTTAAGCAGTTTTCATATTCTTCATCTGTTAAGCCACGCTTGGATAACTGTCCGTCTTTCTTAACATAAGGCACAACTATTTTATCATCTACCCATTTAGGTTTAAATGTATCGTGAACTTCTTGTTCTACTTCTAGTTGTTTAGCTTTTAGCTCTGCAAGTAAAGTCATAGCTTGTTGACTATCAAAATAAAAGCCAGTCTTTTCTTGCTCTTTCATTATGAATGCAACTTTATGTTCTAAAGAAACACACTCAGGACTAAATGAATTACCTTCGTTTAGTAAATGTTTATATACTACTTCATTTAGTATTACATCTTGAGCACAGTACTCTAACATAGCTGGAGTATATTCATCAAAATTTTCTGGCTGTTCTTGTTTAGCACAGTTGACTCTATACCCCCATGTCTTTAGGCTATGTCCGTTCTCTCTGACCGGATTAAATAACCTAGACATTACTAATGTATCTTCTAACTGTTGAGTTAGTTTAGCTCCATGTAGTTTTTCAAGTACTGGTATATCATAACCTATGATGTTGTGTCCTATTAAAACATCAGCAGATTCTAAAAACTTTATGCCTTCATCAATCTGTGTGTTGTCGAACTTATGAATAGGACCATCAAGTTCTTTAGCTACGATACACCATACTATTGTGGGGTGTAAGCCATCGGCTTCTATATCAAATATTATTTTAGAATGGGCATGATTCATTGTCAAATGTTTCCTCCTCAGATACTTCAAACAATCTACCAGTATCTGCATTGTATCGAAGACCACAAGCCAATCCTGTGTCTCCTGTGTATCTAGATTTTAATACACGAACCTTCGTTAGGTTAGCTTCGTCAGGGTTAGTTGCCTGTTGATTTCTCTCTAGTGCAATAACACAATCAGATAGTTGAGCTATACCTTGTGAACCTTTGAGGTGAGACAACGATACTTCAATACCTTGCTCATGTCCTCTGTCTCCTGCTGCTCTTCGTAAGTGAGATACTAATATCATACCAACACCTGTCTCTTCTACAAGACTACGAAGTTTATTCATAAGCATATCAATACCTCTACGTTCATCACCACCATCCATCACATTAACAAGCATATGTAAATGGTCTACGATAACCCACTTGCATTGACAGCCTACAATAATATATCTAAGCTTAGCAAAGATATCATCAATGTCGGTAGCACCTAAGTGTGAGTGTATAAAGACTCGACCCTCTGGTATGGCTTGGTCAAACAAAGAATGTAATTCGTCATCTGTATATTGACTACGTTTTTCTGTTAGATATATTCTATCATTAGCTTCGATAGATAATATACCATCAGCAGTTCGTAACCAGTTTTCTTCAAGAGCTACAATACCTACATTGTCTTCTGTATTTTTGATAAGCCAATGCTCCAGCTCTCTAGTCACACTAGACTTACCAAGACCTGTGCCACCTGTAAGGGTAACAAGCTCTCCCTTACGCATACCATATAGTTTTTTGTTTAGTCCTTCCCAAGGATAAGCAACACTTTCTTTAACTTCTCTGTGTAACCACTCGCTTTTCTGACCAGACAACTCCATGATACCTGAAGGTGTGTATGTCTTAGATTCCCACCAAGCAGAGGTAAACTCTTGGAACTTCTTCTGCTTGAGCATTTCGTTAGCATCTTTAAACCCATTAGGAAAAGAAAGTATCTTAGCCTTTCCGGGTTTTAGTATACGAGCTACAGACTTGGCTGCTTCTTTACCTGCTTTGTCATTATCAAATGCAATGATTACATTCTCAAAAGATTCTACAAACTCAATGCTTTCTCTGATATCTTTAACAGCAGATGAAGCTCCTCGTTTAACAGATACTACAGCCCACTTGCCTTGAAACAATTCATTGACTGCCATTGCATCACATTCACCTTCGGTTATAGTAAGATACTTACCACCTGTATTACGATACAGTTGCTCACCAAATAATCCTGTGCCTTCAAATGTTCCGTTGCATGAAAAGTTTTTGTTATCTACATACCTTGTCTTAGTTCCAACAATCTCTGTACCATTAAAGTATGGGTAGATATGTTGAACAACTTTGTTGTTTCTATCTTTAACAATCTTAACACCGAACTTAGTTGCTGTCTTTTCAGAGATACCTCTGTCGGTTAGTTCACCATATGCACCTGTATAGGTTGTTAAGAATGTACTTTCTTGTTTGGGTTTGTGTGTCATTTCAATTACCTTGCCTGTCGATTCTGAATCATAGTCTGTAAAGAATGTATCACAGCTAAAACATTTAGCCGAGCCATCTTGATTCAACGATACAGCATCGGAACTCCCACACTTAGGGCAGGGTAATTTGTGTTTAATAAATTTACTTTGTTCTTGTTGCATTCTATCTCCATTGTTAGAAAAAAAATGAGGCGTTGTATTTGGATTGTTCCTTTAAGCTCCATCCAAGTAGTAGAGCACCTCATTAAGATTATGATTTAGCTAGACTCTTCAGTAGTATCTTCCTCTGCTACTACTTCAGCTTCTTCTACATCATCAGGGGTTTCGCTTTCTATCATAGCTTCCGGAGTTTCTTTTAACAGATTCTCTAGGTTGCTTCGGTGAGTAGAACTTGCGAACTGTAAAGCTTCTATAATAGTTTCTAAGCTTCCAACTTTAGAAATAGTTACAGTAGCTCCACGCTTTTTATCCTCATCTGCAATTTGATTTACATCATATTGGATTTCACCTTCGTCATTTTTAATATTAATAATCATATTAAAATTCCTCTCCATCATCAAAGAATTCAGACCCATCTTCGGATTTGTATTCAATTAAATCTACAACTTGTACAGCTTGTAAGTCTAGCCCTGTATAAGGACCGAACTTGCCTTCGCCTGAGTACTCATTGTACTGGACTCTAATCTTAGAGCCATTACCCACAGCCAGATTTACTTCCTGCTTATTTTGGTCAAGCAATCTAGGTGAAGACCTCACCATTCCGTTAGGTCCGTTCACCTTACGCTTGATTATTAAAGCTGGACCTTCATCCATCTGTTTTACTTTGTGTCCACGAGATGCAAAGTCATTTGCTACCTCATCATCAACAACTAAGTTGACTGTGTACACAGGTTCAAAAGTCGTATTAGGTGTCTTGATTGATGCCCAATACGCAGTTCCTTCTAGAATTGCCATATAAATACCTCCTTTGGTTTAGTTATGGTTAAGAAGCCGGTTAAAATTAGTGAGAGTTGTGAGCAACTACTCTCGGAGCTATGGGTAAACCCAGACCGAAACGCTTTATTGGAGATAGAGGGCTGATGTTTCATGTGGTCACTCGTTGTCATGGCAGGAATTATATCAGCTTTCCCTGCCCATGTCAAGCATTATATCTTCTAAGCTTACAAAAGATTCATCAAGTAATCGGACATAAAAGTCTTCATCTTTACCCCATCTACATTCGTAAGCTGTTTTGTTTTCATATAGCTCTTGACTATTCTGTTCAATCCAGTCTGTAAATTGTCTGTATTGTTCTTTGTTTAGTTTTATAAAATCACTCTCCATTAAAATAGTTCTCCAAGATTATAAGTTTATCATCATAGTCAGCCATGATAGCCAACTCTCCCTCAATAGTTTCTATTACATTAGGGTGTTCAGCTACACCAACTGCTCTTTCTAATAAAATTTCTATGTTCATTCTGTGCTTTTCAATATTACCTTTTAAGTATTGTTGTAAAGACTCTAGTATTGTTTCTCTATCCATATATTTTAACCTCTTATATCATTAGGAATATCTATTGTATCTATCAACTGACATTCTTTAAAAGTATAATCAAATACTTCTACATTAAAAAAATAATATAAAAGAATTATTGTTATGTAAACAAAATCTCTTTTTTTAAATTTATACATATATCTCCTTATTTATTTCTTACGAAACTATTTATTAATTCTACTCCTGTCAAAGCCTTACCAAAAAAAATAATCTCTCCGGTTTTTCTTATCTCTCTCTTTACCAGACCATTATTAAATTCAATATCAAGAACAGCTCCATCATTTTTTCTTGTATCATACCACAATGATGTTAAAGAATGTGCATGTACTGTCTTGACTCCCTTAGCCCATTCTTCAGCTTCTAACAATAGCTTCTGCTCCTCTACTATAGAATTAAATTCAGTCATTAGTGTTTGATTTCTGTTATACTATGTAAGCTATCGGCTAAAGCATTAGGGTCTATGTCCTTACGCATTGCCCTCAACCTTACAAGGTCTATATTTTCTACATCCCATGTCTGATTATCATTTGTTCTGGTCACTAAGAAAACATCCTCAACTGATTCAAGAGTTATCATGCTATCAATGATAGAGTAAATAGAATTACCAAAACTCTTTAGTGTTTCTTTGTGTCCGTCAATTAAAACATCAACTACATATTCATCCATTCTTTATTATCCTGTTTGTTTTGTTTCGCAACCTCAGCTATCTCTGCAAAAGATGTGATGTGTGGAAACTTTTTAAGTTTTTTAATTATCCATTTGTCTGACATGTAAGACAGATACAACTGACCTTTACCAAAGGCGTGAGTTTCTTCAGGCAATAAGCCATCAACATTTTCTACTGTGATTGTATCTGCTTGGTCTTCAGGCAATAATGTACGAAGCCACTCAACCTGTATAGGTTTGACTAGCTTTCTAAGTTCTTTTATTTTCTTTGAGTTCATTCTAGCTCCATGCTTTGAATTCCATGTAAGGTGTTTCTCTATGTCCTTCAGGTAAGAAGTCTACTAAGTGTTCTAAGTCTTCCATTGGGAATGTTGTACCCATAGTATCTCCATCTTCATTGTGTGATAACAACAAAGCTCTACCTGCATAGTTTCTACCAGCAATTCTAAAGTATCTGTTATCTTTTAACAGTCCTTCATCATCTATAAACATATCATCTTCATCACTAATTCT
>Ga0209634_1000470_pt1 | contig 31499 bp, 29 predicted proteins | sample LinPmetageLP40_FD_184043 | JGI IMG/M metagenome (GOLD analysis project Ga0209634, IMG submission 184043) | Marine viral communities from the Pacific Ocean - LP-40 (SPAdes) (version 2) | ecosystem: Environmental > Aquatic > Marine > Oceanic | place: Pacific Ocean | collected 2010-08-26 | reverse complement strand
AAAAATTATCTATACAAATGCACCGAAGAATTACACACATAGAATTCTTAAAATTTCTAAAGTTTATGAAATGTTCGATGAAGTATTTACCATTGAGGATTCTGATTTTATACCTAAACCTAATCAGAGTAGCATGGCATTTTTTTTAAAAAAATATAATATAAAAGAGGGTTTTTTTGTTGATGACATAAAAGAAAACCTCAAAACAGCAAAAAACTTTGGACTTTCTACCATTTGGATTACTGATGAAAAAATTTATCCTTCATTCATTGATAAGAAAATTGAAAAAGTTAGTGATTTATTGACTTTCTAATTTTTTTAATATCATTAGCCTTTCATTGTAAATTTGCATTTTAATCTGATCGCCATCCATAGTTGAGTCAAATGATTGCTTTGTGCGACCTGATATATCAATTATTGTATTTAACAAATGTTCCATTTTTTTTAATAACGTTGATTTATTTTTTATAAAATTGTCTTGTTGTTTTAATTCATGATTGCTAGATAAATCTGACTTGAATGATTTGTTTTTTATAGTATTTAGGATTAATAACATATTTAGAATTGCAAAGGTAATTTCAGGTCTTCGATAAAAATCTAGGCGATTTAAGCAATCAAGCTTCTGTTTAGGCTTTAAGCTAAAGAAATTATCAATATTCTCTTTTTCTAAGTTTAAACTTTCATATAATTTTTTCTGTGTGTTCGAAAGTTTTAAGTATTCTAATAAATTTTTTTCATCGTTTGCTGAAAAGTTTTTTTTATTTGAAGAAAAATTTTTAGAAAAAAATGGAATAAGTAATATCAATAGAAACTTATTGTCAGGAGGGATATTTACAATATTCTTTTCAATTATTAGCCCTAGTTCAACATAATCTGAATTTGTTTTTACATTAGGATTGGTGCCTGGGAGAATTTGATTTAATGCACCACATTCACATAAACAGCGAAACATCTGACTAGGTTTTTTTCCTTCTAAACCTTTTTTTATTTCCACTACTACTCTTTCGATTGCTAATGATTTTAACTCTTCATTTAAAACCATATGTTTCAGTAGGCTAAGCGTATCCTTATGAATTACAAATTTTTCATCTAACGTGGCAAACCTAGCCACTCTTAAAACCCTAAGTGGATCTTCTATAAATGCGTCACTGACGTGCCGCAGAATTCTTTTTTCAATATCAATTTGCCCATTGTATGGATCATAAATATTTCCATCCTCATCCTGAGCAATAGCATTTATTGTCAGATCTCTTCTCTTTAGGTCCTCATCCAAGTTTACCTTTGGGGATGCATAAAACTTAAATCCATGATAACCGATACCAATTTTTTTTTCAGTTCTTGCAAGTGCATATTCATACTTTGTATCAGGATGAATAAAAACAGGAAAATCTTTACCAATTGGCTTAAATCCTTTTTTTATCATTTCTTCTGGGGTACTTCCAACAACCACATAGTCTTTATCTTTTATTGGAATATTTAAAAATTTATCCCTTAATGCGCCTCCAACTAAATAAATTTTCATAATTTAATCACTATATTATAAGTTTAATCACTATATTATAAGTTTAATCACTATATTTTTTGAGGTAGGATGATAACTGTCTTAAGCTTGATTTATATTGATACGAATCATTTATTTTCGCAGTATTGTCAATTTCCATAGATTTCAAATTATCTCTTGTCACTAACTTTACTGGTGATAACTCAAGAATGCGTACAAAAAATAAAGTTAATTTTTTGTTTAATGGAATAATAATATTTTTTTTATTAAGGCTATTTTTAATTTCCTTAATAATCTCAAGGAATGTGAATATTTTAGGGCCTGCTATGTTTAGGGCTTTTTGGTATGATTTTTTACTATCAATTACTTTTATCAAAATATCTACAAAATCATCAACGTCAATTGGTTGAAACTTAGCTTTTGGTGAAATCAGAAAAATTACAGGTAGGAGCTTGATTAATTTAATAAATAAGTTTAAAAATTTATCATTTGATCCATAAATTATAGAGGGCCTTAAAATCGTCCATGCTTTATTTCTGAATATTGTGGTAACTGCTTTCTCACCACGAAATTTTGAAAATAAATATTTACTTTTCCCCGGAGTGTCACATTTAAGTGCGCTAACATGAATCAATCTTGCTACATTAGCTTTTTTAGCTCCATTTAGTATTTTTTTTATTAAACCCTCATGAATATTTATAAACTGATTCTTTTTTGACTCATGCAAAATACCAATTAAATTAATTAATACATCAGTTCCTTCTAACAATTGATCGAAATTAGAATTCTCAGAGTATAAAACTAATTTTACATTGGGAAATACTTTTAAATGATTTGCTTTTGTTTTGTTTCTTGTGAAAACACAAATCTTATAATTTTTTTTTGCTAATTGGCCGATCAGTTCTGTACCAATAAAACCTGAACTACCAAAAATTGATATTGTATGCATTACTTATGTATGGATAATTCTGAATAGAAAATATATCAATAAAATAATAATACTGGCATAAATCACATAATTTAAAATTAAACGGATTAATTGAAGGTACTTTTTATTTTTCGTAACAATATAAAAAATTGCCAAGACAATAATTCCAATTAATATAAGAATGCCTGCCAGTCTCAAGAAAATCATAATTAAGTAATATAGTCCGCTGATTCATATTCAGATTTTGAATCAAGATACTGTTTAGCTAAATGAGCTGTATCATCATTCTCTAGATCTAACGTTACAACCTCCCACGTATCTGGGTTTTCTGCTAACTTTCTAATTAATTTATTATTTAGTTCATGGCCTGATTTAAATGCTGTAAATTTACCTAACAATGGCTTACCTAGCATAAACAAATCACCCATCGCATCAAGTATTTTGTGTCTTACAAATTCATCTTTGTACCTTAAGCCATCTTTATTAATAATTTTATATTCATCTACGACAATTGCATTATCAAGTGACCCTCCTCTTGCTAAGCCATTAGATCTAAGTGCTTCAACCTCTTGCATAAAGCCAAATGTTCTAGCTCTGCTGATATCTTGTACATAGGAGTCTTGAAAAAAATCAATGCTTACATGACTATCTTCAGTTTTAAAAACTGGATGCGGGAAATCTATTGTAAAATCTATTACAAACCCTTTGTGGGGCTCAAAAATTGCAAATTTATCTTCTTGCCTTGCCTCAATAGTTTTCTTAATTCGAATAAATTCTTTGGGAGCTTGTTGGTCTACTATTCCAGCTGATTTAATTAAATGTATAAAGGTAATAGCACTACCATCCATTATGGGTATTTCAGAACCTGAAACTTCGATTGTTATATTATCAATACCTGATGCGCAAAGTGCTGACATTAAATGTTCAACTGTTGCTATTTGGAAATCATTGTTACCAATTGTTGAGCATAACCTCGTATCAAGAACTATAGTTGGCTTTACTTTGACTTGGGATTCTTTCTTTTGATTAGTTTTTTTAAAAATAATACCTTGTCCTTCTTCCCCAGGCTTAAGTGTTAATTTAACTTTTTCTCCCGAATGAAGGCCAACTCCTTCTTCACTTATTTCATTTCTAATCGTTTTTTGAAAAATCATTCTTTTCTTTATCCCTTGATCTTAAAAATGATGGTGTGTCATATTCACTCTCATCTCCTATACCTGGTTGCACTACAACCCCTACTACGTTTTCTTCAAACACATTTAACCCATCACTAACCTCAGGTGAAAAATTTATTTCCTCAATAATATTTGTATCTTCATTATTGAAGCCAGATGATTCTATTTCCTCATTATGGTGCAGTTCATTTGAATTTACTGGAGTCGATAAGCCGGTTGCGACCATCGTGACTCTCAAATGATTGTTTAAAGAATCGTCAATAACGCTTCCAACAATGATTGAAGCATTTTCAGCTGCGTATTTTTTTATATGATCCATAACTTCAAAATATTCTCTCATTTTAAAATCTTTACTCGCAGAAATATTAACCAAAATACCTTTCGCATTATTTAAATTGACTTCTTCCAATAATGGGCATGAAACCGCCTCTTTTGCTGCCGATAATGCTCTGTCTGGTCCTTCAGAAAACCCTGAACCAATTACTGCCACCCCCATTTCACTCATAACTGTTTTAACGTCTGAAAAATCTACATTGATTAAGCCTGGATTATTAATAATTTCTGCAATACCTTCTACCGCACTATTTAAAACGTTATTGGCAGCTCCAAATGCATCTACAAAAGTAACTTCCTCACCCAAAACTCCCATCAACTTTTCATTTGGAATCACTATCAACGAATCAACATAATTTACTAATTCGCTGATTCCTTCTTTTGCAATTTGAGTTCTTCGACCTTCAAAGTCAAAAGGTTTTGTAACAACTGCTACCGTTAATATGCCTAGTTCTTTTGCTGCTTGGGCAATGATTGGAGTCGCACCTGTGCCTGTTCCTCCTCCCATACCTGCGGTAATGAAAAGCATATCAGCTCCTTGAATAGCTTGAACTATCTTCTCTTTATCATCTATTGCAGCTTGTTTACCAGTATCTGGACGTGATCCAGCGCCCAAACCTTTTGTTAAATTATCTCCAATTTGAATAATGGTGCTAGCCTGACTTTTCTTTAATGCTTGAAGGTCGGTATTAATACATATAAATTCTACGCCTTGAACATTTTTTTCAATCATAAAATCTACAGCGTTGCCTCCACACCCTCCAACACCAATTACTTTTATCAATGCTTTTTGACCCCTGTCATCTACCATTTCAAACATAAATTACCCTTATTTTTTTTGAAAGTATCAAAAATTTCCTTGAAACCATAACTTCATTTTTTTAAGTATATTAGTTATTGTATTTCCATCCAAATGCAAATTAGTATCCTTTTCTTTGTCTTCTTTACCCATTTTAAGAAGGCCAACACCTGTCGCATATCTTGGATTTTCAATGACCTCAAGTAAGCCATCAATATCTCTTGGTAAACCTAAGCGAACTGGAACACCAAAAATTGATTCTGCTAATTCAACTGCACCATTTAGCATTGACGAACCCCCAGTGATAACAATTCCAGATGAAATTGCATCCATCGTTTTACTTCTAATTAATTCATTTTTTATTAAATCAAAAAGCTCTTCCATTCTCGGTTGGATAACTTGAGATAGTGAAAGCGTAGTTATTTTTTTTGGATCTCTGCCATCAACTAAAGGAATTTCAATAATTTCATTAGCAGAAGCCATTTTAGTTATAGCTGAGCCATGATTAATTTTAATATCCTCTGCTGATTGATTAGGTGTTCTAAATGCAACTGATATGTCATTAGTAACTTGATCGCCTGCTATAGGAATAACTACCGTATGTTGAATTTGTCCATTTTTAATAACAGCAATATCTGTTGTACCGCCACCTATATCAACAAGACATACGCCTAGATCTCTCTCATCCATGGTAAGAGCAGCTTCAGCAGAGGCCAGAGGTTGTAATACTAACTCTGTCACATCTAAGCCACATCGCTTAATACATTTAATAATATTTTGTGCGGCTGCAACTGCTCCAGTAATAATATGCACTTTTACTTCAAGCTTCATTCCGCTCATTCCAATAGGCTCAATTATGTCATGTTGTTGATCAACGACATATTCTTGAGTAAGAATATGTAAAACTTGTTGGTCAGGAGGTAATGTTATTGCTTGAGCTGTTTCAATAACTCTATCAATATCCATCTGAGAAACTTCTGAATCTTTTATTTTTACCATACCATGAGAATTTAAACTTTTGATATGACTGCCAGCTATGCCAGTATAAACATCCTTAATTTTACAATCAGCCATTAATTCCGCTTCTTCAACAGCCCTTTGGATTGCTTGCATTGTACTTTCTATATTTACAACGACTCCTTTTTTTAATCCTTTTGAGACATGTTGCCCTAGACCAATAATCTTCAGAACACCATCTGGCATTAATTCAGCTACGATAACGACAATCTTTGATGTACCAACATCAAGCGCAACAATAAGGTTATTTTCATCTTTATTTTTAATCATTAGATTGTGCTATTCAAAGTTTTGTCTTTATTTTTCTTTTTTGTTTTTCTAACAGAGAAGCCATCTCTGTAACGCATATCAACATAATCAATCTCACTTTTTAATTCTGCTAATACAAATTGATAGTTTTTAATAAAGCTTCTAACTCTAGAGGATACATTTTTTTTACCTAAAACTACCCTTATAAAGTTATTTGTTTTAATTTCCCATGAAAGTCTCTCAGAAAGTTTAATTATACTGATATGTATTAATTCTTTATCTAAAATTTTATTAATTTCTCTAAATTTAATCGACATTTCTTTCACAAAATTCTCTGGCCCCACAAAAATGGGTAAATTATCTTCTGTAGTGGCAATAAAAATCTCACCTTTATCATTGACAAGTCCAATCCCCTCCCACCTAGCGATTGGTTTATGTTCTTCAATAATAACTTCTAATTGATCTGGCCATTTTCTTCTCAAATTTACATCCCTAACCCAAGGCAACTGCTTAAAAGCTGATCTAGCCTCGTATAAATTAACATTGAAAAAATTACCTTGAACGTATTCTTCTGTGATTAGATTAATTTGTTCTCTATCAATATGTTGATATTGTCCTTTTATTAAAATTTTATTAATGGGAAGGTTTGCATAGTTAAAGATATGGTTCACTATGAAAACAATGCAGATAAAAATTAGGGCAAAAACTAAATGCGTCATTTTTTTTATCATTGATAGAGAATTAATCACATGTCTCACCCAATATATCAAGTACTAAATCATCAAAATCTTTTCCGATCGTTTTTGAAGACATCGGCATCAAGCTATGATCAGTAAAACCAGGTATGGTGTTAATCTCAATAAAAAATAAATTTTTCTGATTATCGATCATAAAATCTACTCTGCCATAACCATTACAGCCTAATGAAAAAAAAGCATCAAGTGATTTTTTATGAATTTTTTCGACAAATTCCCCAGATAAGTTGGCTGGGCAAATAAACTCTGTATCCTGACGGTTATATTTTGCATCAAAATTATAAAAATTTGTTTTAGGTTTAATTTCTATAATGGGAAGTGGAACATTATTTAAAATTGGAATAGCATATTCATTGCCACTTATGTAAGCTTCAGCAATTATAGTTGAATCTATTTTATATGCGTCATTAAAAGCCTCGATAAAATCATTATTATTTTTTACTATACTTACCCCTAAACTTGATCCTGATGAAGCTGGCTTCAGCATAAATTCATCACCTAAAAAATTTTTTAGAATTGTGTAGTCATCTGAGGTATTAGCTAACATAAACAAAGGTGTTGGCACATTATCTTTTACCCATTGTTTCTTAGCTAAATATTTATTCATACAAAGTGAGGAAGCCGCTGCGCCATTTCCCGTATATGGAATTTTTAAATGATCTAAATACTTTTGTATTTTTCCATCCTCACCATCTTTTCCATGGAGGCAAATAAAAATTCGGTCAAACAATTTTACATGCTCTAGATTTTCGGTTTTTGGGTCAATCCCAGTTGCATCAATACCATTTCGCCTAAGTGCCTTCAAAACAGATTGTCCGCTATTAATTGAAACATCCCTTTCGTTTGAGTTACCCCCTAGGAGAACAGCAACCTTACCGAAACCTTTTTTATTCATTAAACATCTCCAATAATTTCAACTTCTGGTATCAATTTAATATTCTTCTCTTTTAAAACAATTTTTTTTATATATTTTATTAAATCTTCAATGTCTTTTGCTTTTGCAGCTCCAAGGTTAATAATGAAATTTGCATGTTTTTCTGAAATTTTAGCATCACCAATCTTAAAGCCCTTTAAGCCGCAATCTTCAATAAGTTTTGCCGCATGATTATTATCAGGGTTTTTAAAGGTTGAGCCAGCTGAAGGCCAGCTTAATGGTTGAGTTCTTTTTCTATGAGCTAATAATTTTCTTATATCCTCCTCAGCTTCAATTTTTTTTCCTTTTGGAAATGAAAACCAAGCCCCTACAAAATTCTCAGCTTCGTTTTCCTTTAGAATTTTCCTATAGCCTACATTAAAATCATTTAATCCTCTCTCAATTAGCTCTCCATTAACATTTATCATCAATACTTTTTTAACATAACTCCATATTTCAAACCCATAACAACCAGCGTTCATTGCTAATGCCCCACCAATTGTGCCTGGAATACCTGATAAAAATGCTGAATCGGTATATCCCTCTTTAGCTATCAATTTTGAGAATTTAGAGCAACTTAACCCAGCCTCTGAATAAAATAGCTCCTCTTCTTTGAAAAAGTTATTCAAGCCTTTGTGCATTATAATAGTTGTTCCTTTAACTCCATTATCTCTAACAAGAATATTTGATCCCAGCCCGATAAATTTTATCGGTTTTTGAACCTTATTATTCTTAATTAATTCACATAAAAAGTTAATGTTAGAACAAATTACAAAGTTTTCTGCATTACCTCCTACTTTCCAGCTATTGAATTTTGTTAGACTCACATTCTTATAAACCTTATTTTTTTCCATTTTAATTTTTTACAAAGGATCTAACAAATTCAGAAATATTTCCCGCCCCCATGATAAGGAGAATTGAATTTGTATTAATTTTTTTTACGATAGTTTTTTCAGCATCATAAAAATTATTGAGGTGTATTACTTTTTTTAGTTTTATTTTCTTAATTATATTTTTGGATGTAATTTGCTTTATTTTTGACTCTCCTGCAGAATAAATATCAAATAAAAAGGCCTGATTGGGTAGCTGAAGCACACTAATTAATTCATCAAAACAATCTCTTGTTCGAGAGTATCGATGTGGCTGCAAGACTAGATTTATCTCGCGTTTAGGAAATGCTTTTTTTGTTGCCTTAATAACTGCCTCAATTTCTGTGGGGTGATGTCCGTAGTCATCTATAACGATTATATTTTTTTTATTTTTACTAATATTTTCATATACATCATATCTTCTGCCCACACCATCAAATTTACTTAATGCATTTTTTATATCCTTTATGGATACCTGATACTCAAGTGCTACTGCGATTGCAGCAAGACTATTTCTAACAAAATGATCTCCTGGAAAATTTATTGAAATTGTAAATTTTTTTTTAGTATATTTTTTATCAATTACCTTAAATTTTACTTTTCTACCTTCATGATTAATGTCGATTGCCCTAATTTGTGCCTCTGCTGATGTTCCGTAAGTCACTATAGGTCTTAAAATTTTAGGTATTACTGATTTTAAAATTTTATCGTCAATACATAAAAATATGTTTTCATAAAATGGGGCTTGATGGATAAAGTCTATATATGTTTGTTTTAACGTTTCAAAGTTACCTTGATAATTTTCAAGGTGATCTTTGTCTATATTTGTGACGACGGTGTTAATTGGGTTTAGATGTAGAAATGATGCATCTGATTCATCAGCTTCAACAACCATTACATTACTCTTACCAAGCCTTGCATTCTTAAGCATCGAATTTAATTTGCCACCAATAACATATGTAGGATCAATTTTAGCTTCGGTTAATATTGAGGCTATTAAACTTGTAGTTGTAGTTTTCCCATGCGTTCCTGCAACTGCAATACCTCTTTTAAAACGCATTAGTTCAGATAACATTTCAGCTCTTGAGATTATTGGTATTTTATTTTTTTTTGCTTCTATTAATTCAGGATTATTTCTTGAAATTGCATTTGAAAATACAATCGTATCAACTTTTTTTATATTGGCTTCGGTATGTTGAGGATAAACTTTGATACCTAATTTCTTAAGGGATTTTGTTGATTCTGAGATTGCTAGATCGGATCCGCTCACAATAAAGCCTAGAGTTTGCATCACTTCTGCAATACCACTCATACCTGATCCACCAATTCCTATAAAATGTATTCTTTTTATTTTATTTTTCATTTAGTAAAGAGTTACATACTTTTAGAACCTCATCACATGCATCACAATGATGGAGTTGTTTTGCTTTTAGTGCCATATCTTCACATTTTTTTCTATTTAGTTTAGCTAAATTTACCATCAATTTTTTTTCTAGGCCTTTCTCTCTAAAAATTTTTGCAGCGCCTACATCCTCTAGAATTTTAGCATTAAAAAATTGATGGTCATCAACAGCAGATGGATAGGGAATTAATATGCTAGCAGTTCCTGATTGAATCAACTCTGAAACAGTTAAGGCACCTGACCTTGCAATCACAATGTCTGCCCAATTATATTTTTTTCCCATATCAAAAAAATACTTTCTTAATTCAACTTTGAAGCTTACATCCTTATAGCTTTCTTTTAATAATTCAAACATGTTTTCACCAGATTGATGAGTAATCGATAGTTTATTTTTATTATTTATTTTTTTAAAAATGAACGGCAAGAGCTGATTGAATAACTTTGCCCCCTGGCTACCACCAAAAACCAAGATCCTTAATGGGCCCTTTCTATTTAAAAATCTTTCTTTAGGATTCTTGACTTGCTCTATCTCCCTCCTAATAGGATTACCTATGACTTTTGATTTTCTTAAGTTATTTGGAAAAGCTGAAAAATTTTGATTAGAGATAAAAGATAAAATTTTATTTGTTAAGCCAGGTATTGAATTTTGTTCATGCACAATAAGTTTTATATTTAAAATTTTAGCTGCCAATGCTGCTGGTAATGAAACATAACCGCCCATTACAATCAATAATTTTGTCTTTGAAACTCTGAGTGCCTTAATTGCTTCAATTGTTGAGATTATTAAAGTAAAAGGCAGAGGAATTAATTTCAATAATCCTTTATTACGTACTCCGGAAATTGATAATGCGAAAAATTGAAATTTTATTTTATCTATTAACTTATTTTCCATGCCTTTTATGGTTCCAAGCCATGAAATATTATATCCATTTTTTTGTAGGCTCTCTGCAATAGCTATTCCAGGATTTATATGCCCGCCCGTTCCAGCTGCTGCAATTGTAATATTTATTTTTTTAATAAAACTGTCCTCGCATATTTCTTCTATTTTCATAGTCAATTTTTAAAATAATTGCAATTGCAATCATATTAATCAAAATACCTGTGCCTCCATATGATAAAAGCGGGAGAGTTAAGCCTTTTGTTGGAAAAAGACCTAAATTCACTCCCATATTTATTACCCCTTGTATCCCAAACCACAAACCTATACCTTGTGCCATTAATGCGGAAAACGGCTTCTTATTTTGAATAGACTCTTTAGCAATTCCAAATATTCTAACAACTAAAAATGCGAATAAAATTATTATTATCGAGACCCCTAAAAAACCAAACTCTTCTCCTATAACAGCTAATATAAAATCAGTATGCGCTTCAGGTAAATATTGTAATTTTTCGACACTTGCTCCTAACCCAGAACCAAAAAACTCTCCCCTACCAAATGCCATTAATGAATGAGTTAGTTGATAACTTTTCCCAAACGGGTCATCCCAGGGATCTAAAAATCCAATAATTCGTTCAAGCCTATAAGGTTGCAAAGTAATAAGATAGTAGATACTAATTGGTGCAAAAAACAATAAACTAAAAAATATTTTATATGTGAGCCCCCCTAAAAATAGGAGTCCCATCGCTATAACTGTAATTACTGTAAATGCTCCAAAATCAGGCTCCAAAAGAAGGAGGAGCCCTGTTAGAACAATTATTCCCAACATCGGTAAAAAGCCTTTAATAATGGTTCTCATTTGTTTAGATTTTCTTAAAACATAATCTGAGGCGTACATTACAGTAAAAAGCTTAACAAGTTCTGATGGTTGAAAATTAATGATAATCAATGATATCCATCTTCTACTTCCATTCACTTCCTTTCCAACACCAGGGATAAGTACTAAAACTAATAAAATTAATCCAAATATAAATAAAATGGGAGCAATTCTCTGCCAGAAATATAAAGGTACCAAGAAAGCAATATATCCAAAAATAAAACCTATTAATATATATATCGACTGCCTTATCAAATAATGATAACTATTGAAATTAAGTGCTTTACTACTTGCTGCTATATCAACCGATGAGGAATAAACCATGACGAGTCCAGCACCTAAAAGAAGAAGTGTGGTCCATATCAGTTGATAATCATAAATAGGCAAATTATAGTTAGTCTGTGCGGAAAAAATTTTCAATTTTTTAATGAGCGGACTATTTGATTAAAGTGCTCACCACGTTCAATATAGTTTCGATACATATCGTGACTTGAACAAGATGGAGATAGTAAAATAATATCTCCTGTATTAGCTTGATCGAATGCCTCATTTAAGGCAACAACTAGATCATCGCATATGGAAATTTTTAGATTGTTCAGTTTTTCAAATAATTTTTTAATCACTAAAGCATCTTTTCCAATAAGAAATAAATGATGCACATTTTTCTTTAAATATTTTTCTAATGGTTCCATAGATAACCCTTTACTGTCACCTCCAGCAATTAAAAAAATATTTTTATCTTTAAAAAATTGCAATGCTGCAACTGTCGATGCTGCATTCGTAGCTTTTGAATCGTTATAGAATTTAATACCATTAATTTCTCTTATCCATTCAATCCTGTGAGGAGCACCATTAAAACTCGTTAATACATCTTTATAATTTAAAAAAGATGTATCCAAACACCTAAATGCAGCAAAAGCTGCAGCAATATTTAGTTCATTATGCTCACCTAATAATTTGGATTCATTAAGGCTAACCTCAAAATCTTTATTATTAATAATGAATTTACTATTTTTAATAGAACAAATAATATATTCTTCTTTGGATGTCTCCTCTGAAACCCAATTCTCAGTATTTTTTTCACCCCTATGCATGAATGTAATATCTTTAAACATCTTAGGTATTTTTTTTAGTAAGCTACCGTTAATAACTTGTCTTTTACTTGATTTTAATAAAGCTAATTTTGATTGAAAGTAATCATCCATACTGACGTGCATATCCAAATGGTCTTCAGTAAAATTTAGAAAAACCCCCACATCAATTTCTTTCCCAGGAAATCCATTTTTTTTAAAGGGGTTTAATTGAAAACTTGATATTTCAAGAACTACAATCTCTAGATCCTCTAGCTCATCAATTAGATCCAAAGGAGAATTGCCAAGATTTCCAGATGCTTTAGCCTTATGTCCTGCCTTTATTAATAAATGTTCTAAAAATAAGCAAGCAGTTGTCTTTCCATTTGTTCCTGTAATGCCAATCACTTTTAAATTATTTGAATTATTGGATAAATGCTCTAGGAATAAAGAAATATCATTGATGACGCTAAATTTTTGATTAAATTTATTTACTTCGGCTGGGCTAACTCCAGGGCTTAAAAAAATATGTGTCTTTTTATCTAAGAATTCAAATTTTATATCGCCTGTAAAAAAAAATTTTATGTTGTGATTTTTTAATAGGTTCTTTTGTTCTCTTAATGTTTTATTTTTATCGTAGACACTAATCTCAAATATTTTTTTTTTGAATTCTATTAGTTTTGTTAAATAATTCACACAGGATAGACCTGATTTTCCTAAACCAACCACAAGAATATGCTCAATTTCGTTAAGTGTTGAGCTTTGTGAAGTTTTTTTTATATCCATTAACGAATTTTAAGGCTTGCTAGACCAATAAGAACAAGCATCATTGTTATGATCCAAAATCTTACGACAACTTGCGTCTCTTTCCAGCCTTTTTTTTCAAAATGATGATGCAATGGTGCCATCAAAAAAATTCTTCTTCCTTTGCCATATTTTTTCTTTGTATATCTAAAGTAAGATACCTGAAGCATGACCGAAATTGTTTCAATTACAAAAATACCTGCCATAATTAATAAGATAATTTCTTGTCTTACAATAACTGCAATTGTCCCCATAGCAGCACCGATAGATAAAGAACCAAGATCTCCCATAAATACTTCTGCTGGGTATGCATTAAACCAAAGGAAACCGAGCCCTGCACCTACAAGGGCTGCACAATAGATAATCAATTCACCAGCACCTTTTATATATGGTATGTCTAGATAGTCAGAGAAAATAACATTGCCCCCTAAGTAAGCAAAAATACCTAACGCACTTATAATCATTACAGCTGGCATGATTGCTAACCCATCCAATCCATCTGTTAGGTTAACGGCATTGCTACTTCCAACAATGACTAAATAGGTCAGAATTATAAATCCAATAAAGCCTAACGGTATACTCAAATCTTTAATAAATGGAATCAACAGAGAAGTTTCTTGCAAGGAATTTGCATTCAAAAAAAGGTACAAGGCTACAATGATGGCAACAATCGACTGTAAAAAGTATTTAGTAAATCCCGACATACCATCAGAATTTTTATGCTTTATTTTACTATAATCGTCAACTAAGCCAATCGCACCAAATGATGTCGTAACAAAAATCATAAGCCATATATAAGTATTCGAAAGATCTGCCCATAGTAATGTTGAAATCAAAATTGATATTAAAATTAATCCCCCACCCATTGTGGGAGTGCCCATTTTTTCTATGTGTGTAGTTGGTCCATTCGCTCGAACATACTGCCCAAAACTATAGTCACCTAATTTTTTTATATACCAACCGCCAAATATAAATGAAATTGATAGCGCTGTAATCACAGATAAAACAGCACGCAAAGATAGATAATTGAATATATTCAACATCGAATAATCATTTGATAGCCATTTCAGAAATTCATATAACATAATTTATTTTCTCAACTATTTAATTAATCTTTCAACAACCTCTTCCATCTTCATTGACCTTGATCCTTTGACTAGAATAGTTGAACCTTTCATGCAAGAATATAAATGCTTAATTAAATCGTCCTTACTCCTAAACCAAGTATTATTTCTACCTAAAAAAGTAATAATCTCTTTTGTATACTTTCCTAGGCCTAATGTTATATCTATTTTAGTCTCTTTAATGATTCTTGAAAGTTCTTGATGATATTTTCTTGAATTTTCTCCTAGTTCAGCCATATCACCAATTACTAAAATTTTTTTTCCTGGAAATTCATCAAGGACCTCTATAGCTGATTTAAAGGATGATGGGTTAGCATTATATGTATCGTCTATTATAGCTGCTCTTTTTTTTCCCTCCTTTAGCTCTAAACGACTAGGAATGGGGCTCATATTTTCTATACCTTCCTTAATCTTTAACGGATTAATTTTTAGCTGATAAGCGCATGTTGCAGCAGCTAAAATATTTAAAATATTGTTATGTCCTAATAATTTAGATTTAATCTCAAGATAATATTTAGGAGTTTTAATAGGAATTTTTTTGTGATTTAACAATGCACATGAAATATCAGCATCCTTTCCCATACCGAAAGATAATACTTTTACATTCTTTAAATCTTTTACTAAAAATTTAAAAAAATCACTATCTTTTGGAAGAATTGCTATTCCATCGGCTTTAAGGTTCCGTAAAATATCTTTTTTTTCGTTTGCTATTGCCTCTCTATTTTTGAAATTTTCAATATGAGCTTCTCCAATATTAGTTATTACAGCTAAATTTGGTGGAGCAATATTTGCTAAATAACTAATTTCCTTGGAGTGATTCATACCCATTTCAAGAACTATGTGGCTATGCTCTGAATTTAAATTAAAGATTGTTAATGGAAGTCCAATATCATTATTATAATTTTCTTGAGTTGCTAAAATTTTATTTGTGCCATAATTTGAATTTAATATAGACTTAATTATCTCCTTAGTAGTTGTCTTCCCATTACTTCCAGTTATTCCAATAACAAATGGTTTAAATTTCTTTAAAAACAAAGAGGCAATGTCTGCTAATGATTTCTTCGTATCATTTACCAAGATTGTGTTTTTAGAAATTTTTTCCTCATCAGAAATTATCGCAGCTATTGCTCCATTTTTAAAAGCTTCATTGATATAGTCATGCCCATCAAAATTCAAACCTTTTATTGCAATAAATATGTCATCTTTTTTTATTTTTTTTGAATTGATGTTGATCGTATGAAATTTTCTTTTGAGAAATCCCATAGCCCTAGGGCCTTTACCCGAGACTGCTTGATAAATATCTTGAATTAATAAATTAATTTTTTAATTTCCTTTCTTTTAAAAATTGTTCAATCACTTCCCTATCAGAAAAATAGTTTTTTTTATTTCCTATTTCTTGAAATTCTTCATCTCCCTTTCCAGCAACAATTATAAGATCATCCTTATTAGCTATATCAATTGCCTTACCTATAGCTTCTTTTCTATCAATAATTTCTATCGGCTTCTTATTAAAGTGTTTGCTAATGTCTTTAATGATATCTATTGGATTCTCATTTCTTGGGTTATCAGTTGTCACAATACATCGGTCAGATAACATCTCTGCAATTTTAGCCATAGCTTTTCTCTTTCCTCTGTCTCGACCTCCACCAGCTCCAAAAACTAATAGTATTTTTTTAAATGCCTTTTTTTTGACACTCTTTAAAATATTTTCTAACGCATCATCTGTATGAGCATAATCAATCATTACTGATGGAAGACATTCGCTACTTGTTATATATTCAGATCTTCCTGGAACTGAAGTAATACAATTCAAGCTATCAATTATTTGATTAATTTCAAACCCTTTTGAGCTTAAGCAACCAACTACTCCTAAAATATTATAAACATTAAATTCACCGCCAAATTTTAAAGTTATTGGGAAGGATTCTCCAAAATAAATAAGGTTAAATTTTAAATTTTTTTTATTTTGACTTAAGTTAGTTGCTTGAATCTTTGATTTTTTATGAATTGAAAAGCTTATTTTTTTATCACTTGGTAATGTAGACTTTTTAAGGATTGACTCCCCAACTTCATCATCAATATTTACTATGATGCTTCCATTCTTTCCATCACACATAAATTTTCTTTTTACATCTGCATAGGCCTTCATTGTCTTATGGTAATCCATATGATCTCTGGTTAAATTTGTAAATAATCTTTCATTAAAATTAATATTAGTTATTCTTTTTTCACTTATTCCATGAGATGAAACTTCCATTGCTATATTTTTATATTTCTTTTCAGATATATCTTTTATTACATACTGAATATCTAGCGCATTCGGTGTAGTGTTCTGTAATTTTTTTAAACTCTTTTCATCCCCATATCCAAGAGTCCCTATAAATGCTGTTTTACTACCTAAATAATTTAAACATTGAGTTAACCAATAAGCAGATGTTGTTTTACCATTAGTCCCTGTAATTCCAGTAATTGATATTTTTTTTGATGGATATGCATAAAATTTATCTGCAATTGATGACAGTTTACTTTTAAGGCCATTGATTGCGATTGACGGAATACTCAGATTTATGTTTTTTTTAAAATTTTCAGATTCAAATACAACTCCTTTTGCCCCATTATTAATTGCCTGCTCTATAAAGTCTCTTCCATCAAATTTTTTACCAGGGTATGCAATAAAAACAGTATTTTTAGAAATTTGTGTTGAGTCTAGAGTCAATTTATCAAATTGCTCTAAAAAAATCTCTAATTCATTTTTCATATCTCTTTTTTATCATTATCGAACTCGGCTTTTATTTCTATTCCATCTTGTGGAATTGAGTATATCTTTAGTGCTTCTGACACTACTCTCCTAAAAATAGGGCCTGCTACAACTCCACCATAATTTGACCCTTTTGATGGATCTTCGATTGTTATAGCCATGATAAACTTTGGATTTGAGGCAGGTGCAATACCAACAAATGAAGCATTATATTTTCTTTCCCCTGGTTTTCCATAACCAACTCCTTTAATAAACTGTCTAGCGGTTCCTGTTTTTCCTGCTACTCGATAGCCTGGAATTGAAGCTTGAATTGCAGTGCCTCCCTCCTCTGTAACTGATTCCATAATTTTTAAAACAGCCTCAGAAGTCTTTATAGACAAAACACGCTGCCCAATTTTTATTGAATCGCCTTTATATAACCTTAAGTTCTTTATCTCACCTTTATTAGCAAAAGGTGTATAAGCTCTAGCAAGCTGGGCAATTGTTGTGCTTACTGAATAACCATAGCTTGCACTAAAGTGATCCCGTTCCTTCCATAAACTATAGTCACGCATAACCCCTTTCGATTCTCCTGGAAAGTTAACCCCAGTTAGATTGCCGATACCAAAATTAGAGTAAGTTTGCCATAAATATTTTTTACTTAACTTTTCAGCAATTTTAGTAACACCAATATTTGATGAAGTTTGAAGTATCTCTTTAACAGATATGATTCCATGTGGCTTTGTATCCGTTATCTGCGTTCGTCCAACTTTATAAAATCCGTTACCTGTATCTATTTTTGTATTGACGCTTACTACCTTTTTTTCTAAAGCAGCTGCTATGCTAATTGGTTTCAATGTTGAACCTGGTTCAAAAGCATCAGTTATAACCCTGTTCTTTACAAAAGGACTTCTCTTCCTCATTCTTTCATTCGGGTTAAATGATGGATAATTTACCATTGTTAAAATTTCACCTGTTTTAGAATCAATAAGAATGGCAGAGCCAGAGATTGCTTCGGAATCATTAATTGTTTTTTTAAGAGATTGAAAGGCTATGTGTTGAAGGCGTTTATCAATAGTTAAATGAACATCTTTTCCGTCAACTGGAACCCTAACTTCGCTCAGATTATCAACTACCCTTCCTCTTCTATCAATTAAAATCTTTTTATAGCCATGTATGCCGGATAAATAATCATTTTTCTTATATTCAACTCCTTCGAGACCATTCCCATCATTTCCAGCAAAGCCAACTACATGTGCAGATATTTCTTGGTCTGGATAAGATCTCCTATAGTCTTTTTCGGTGCTAATTCCAGAAATTTGTAAGGCTAAAATTTTGGAAGCAATTTCTAAATCAACCTTTCTTTTTAAATAAATATGATTTTTCTTAGTCTTTAATTTTTTGTTTAATGATTTTATTTTAATACCTAAGAGGTTGGCTAATTTCTTTTTATCTCCATTTTTAAATTTAACCCTATTTGGCTCTAAAGTAATACTCCTGACGGTTTCACTCGCAGCTAATATTTGATTATTTCTATCATAAATCTTCCCTCTATAAGCATAAAGTTCAATATTACGATTGCTTCTTTCAAAACCTTCTTGTTGCAAGAAGTCCTTTTGCATACCTTGAAGAAAAAAAGCACGAGAAAATAATATGAAAAATAATGTTAGAAGAACAAGAAGCATGAAACGTCTTCTGAATTTTGAAAGCTCAAAAAACTCATGATTTTTTTTTATTTTTTTTCTCATTTAATCATTTTTTTCTGTTTTTTTTCAGGCGGATTCATTTTTAATTTACTTTTTGCATATTCTGAAATTCTTCCGTTGCCGGATTTTGAAGACTCTTGAATTAAGAGTTGATTCTGTTCATCCTTTAACTCAATAGTTTTTCGTTTTTCTATTTCTAAGGAATGATAATTAACACGATATAAATGATGTGCATTAATTTTTACTAAGGCGAATATAATTAATAAAGAAAAAAGTATTAAATTCAACTTCACCTTTCCTCCGAAATTTTTTCTATTACTCGTAACTTTGCACTTCTTGATCTCTTATTTTTTAATACTTCACTCTTTGAGGGAGTTTGGAGTTTTTGAATAACCCTAATAGGAGGTGATTTAATTTGCTTTTGAAAGATTGGAATTTTTTTTGGGACTTTGTCCGTATTCAACCTATTTTTAATGAAATTTTTAATAATTCTATCCTCAAGTGAATGAAAACTTATAACAGCCAGTCTTCCATTTATTTTTAAAGCTTCGAATGCTGCAGGCAAAACTTCCTCTATTTCTAAAAGCTCTTCATTTACCTTTATTCTTAAAGCTTGAAATGTTTTTGTTGCTGGATTTTTTTTTGAATCAAATTTTGGGATAGCTTTATTCACTAAATCTGCTAATTCAGTTGTTCTTAATATTTTTCCTTTTTCTTTTCTATATTTAATGATTGCCTTGACAATTTTTTTTGCAAATTTTTCCTCACCATAACTATATAAAAGCTTTACTAATTCATCATAATCATAATTATTAATAATATCTGAGGCAGTTAATTTTTGACTTTGATTCATCCTCATGTCTAGCTTTGAATCTAATTGAAAACTAAATCCACGTTTTGCTTCATCAATTTGAGGTGATGAGATTCCTAAGTCCATAAGAATTCCATTAGGTTTTTGAAAATTTTTTTTTTTAGAATATCCTTTAAGTCTTTAAAGGAGGCATGTACTATCTCAAATCGCTTGTCTTTAATTGTTTCGCCTTCTTTAACAGCCTCTAAATCTTTATCTAATGCTAGCAATCTTCCGTCATCATTTAATTTTTTAAGTATTTCTTTTGAATGACCGCCTCTTCCAAAAGTGCAATCTATATAAAAGCCATTTGAAATAATATCTAATGCGTTTATCGCTTCATGAAGCATCACAGGAATATGTTTGCTCATAATGAAAAACCTTTAAGTTCATCAGGAAAATCATTTTCTTCAGTGATATTTATTTGGGCTAAATGTTCATAATAATGATCGCAATTCCAAATTTCAAAATGACTACCCTGACCAATGAAAATTGCATTTTTATCTATTTCAGCATAATTTTTTAATTCTGAGGGGATTATCAATCTATTTGCTTTATCAAGACTGATGTCCTCAGCAAACCCTACTAATAATCTCTGAAGCCCACTAGATTTTTTTTCAAAGCTTGATAGATTCATTATCTTCTCTTGAATCGGCTCCCATGCAAACTGAGGATATAAGAGTAAACATTTGTAAATATGTGCTGTTAGGACTAGTAAGCCTGATGACTCTATAAGAATTTTTTCACGATACTTTGTAGGGATCGCAATCCTATTTTTTCCATCTAAGTTTATTCGTGTTGCGCCTCTATACATAAGTAGTGCCTCTTTACCTGAGAAAAAGATGGGAAATTACTTAATACCCTTAGCCTTACTAAGCAATTTCCCACAAATCACCACTTTTTCCCTAACATAGTCACTATAGGTAAAAAAAAAGCGCAATGCAAGCGCTTTTTAATTTTAAATCTATATATAACAATGATTTATCAGTAGAAGGTAAGTTGACCTGTAAGCCGGGTTCTGTCTTGGACAGTCATTCATCTAGGCATATAATTGCTCATATGCTCAAGCAGCCTACCCGATGACAACACGAGTCGTGCTAACGTCATCCTATTTGGCCTTGCTCCGGGTGGAGGTTGCCGCGTTTCACCGTAACTAAATACGCTCGTCTCTGTGGCCCTATTCCTCATCTCACAATGTATGGCTGTTAGCCATCACCCTGCTCTAGGAGCCCGGACTTTCCTCTACACATAAGTGTAGTGACTGTCTGGTCAACTTAGTACATATTTTATCACCGAAATTTATTAAATATTAGAACAATTCCAACTAATTTCTTGACCTGCCATCAAGGGCACAATATCGCCGTTATCAATTTTTATAACGGTTGGAACTTTATTCTTAGATCTAGTTAATTTTAACTTCTCTTTACTTTGATTGAGCTTATAAAAATCAGCACCAAATTTACTACAAAAATTTTCTAATTTTTCAATAGCATTATTTCTATCAAATATTTCTGCATAAATCTCCATAGCATTTAATGCGGAATATATTCCTGCACAACCGCAGCTACTTTCTTTTTCAGATCTTTTGTGAGGAGCGCTATCAGTCCCTAGAAAAAACTTTGGGTTACCAGATATCGCTGCATCAAGAACTGCAAGTCTATGTTCTTCTCTTTTTAATACTGGCAAACAAAATGCATGTGGTCTCAAACCACCTAAAAATAACTCATTTCGATTATAAAGAAGATGTTGTGGGGTAATAGTTGCTGCAATTTTATTGCTTGACTCTTTTACAAAGTCTGTAGCATCTTTTGTTGAAATATGTTCTAACACTATTCTAAGTTTTGGAAATTCTTTATGGGCTCTAATTAAATGTTTTTCAATAAATATTTTTTCTCGATCAAATATATCTACGTTAGTATCATTAACTTCTCCATGAATTAGTAAAGGGATGTCTAATTCTTCCATCATTTCAAAAATTTTGTAGCCTGACTGGAAAGAATCTAGCCCCTTATTTGAATTTGTCGTCACTCCTTTCGGATAAAGCTTAATACCAATTATCTTTGAAGAGGCTTCTATTTTTTTTAATTCTTCTAAAGCTAACCCTTCATTGAAATAAATAGTCATTAATGGTTTAAATTGATAACTTTGGGTATGTTTTTTTATTTCATCATAATAGGAGTGAGCTAACGAGGTATTTGTGATCGGTTTTTTTAGGTTGGGCATAATAATAGCTCTTCCAAACTGGCTTGCTGAGTGTTGGCTTACTATTTTTAACATCTCCCCCTCCCTGAGGTGAAGGTGCATATCATCAGGTCTTGGAATAATTAATTCATTTACCATCATTTTTTATTCCTAAAGCTAAGTTATATATTTCATTTTTCTTCATTTTAAAAATCTGTGATGCAAGCTTTACAGACTGGTTCAAACTCAATTCATTAAGCATAATTCTTAGAGCATTTTCTACTTCAAGGCTGCTTGAGTGTTTATGTTCTCTCTCTATCGCTTCTATAATAATAACAAACTCGCCTTTAAGATTATTTTTTTCATTTCTAAATTTTATTAATAAATCATTCAAATTTTCTTTATAAATAGTTTCATATAGCTTTGTTAACTCTCGACCGACAAATATCATCTGTTCCGAGCCATAAGTTTCCTCGAGTAACCCTAATGTTTTTAAAACCCGATGCGGAGAGACAAAAAAAACTGAAGTAAATAGACTCCCGTGAAATTGTTTAATGACTTTTCTGCTCTTACTGTCCGTATTTGGCATAAAACCGTAGAAATTAAATTGAGTTGTAATTATACCGGCAGCTGAAAATGCTGTAGTGATTGATGAAGCTCCCGGTATTGGAACTACTTTAATTTTAGCTTCTAAAGCCTTTTGTACTAGATAAGCTCCTGGGTCACTAATACCTGGTGTACCTGCGTCTGAAATATAGGCTATTGCTTTACCGCTCTGAATTTCTTTGATTAAAAGACTACTCTTTTTTTCCTCATTATGCTGATGTAAAGAGACGAGTTTCTTATTTATAGAAAATTTAGATAGCAAATGCTTAGAATGTCTTGTGTCTTCACAAGCAATTATATCAACACTATTTAAAATTTTAAGAGCTCTTGATGAAATATCATCTAGATTTCCAATTGGTGTTCCAACAATATAAAGGGTTGAATTCATTTAAATAGTTTAATTATAATTTTTTATCAATTTACATATAAAATTTATTGAATAAGTATATAATTTATTTCATGCATACCAAATCAAATTTTTTTTTAATATCATTAATTTTATCAATTACAATTTGTTTATCTGGTTGCGCTGTGGGGGTTCTTGGCGGATCTACTTCTTATTCAGACAGAAGAACAACTGAATCCCAAATTACTGATGAAAAACTTGAATGGCAAACAGTATTAAAAACACAAGATGTAGAGGGTGAATTTAGGGCAAATTTTGTTAGTTACAATCAAGTGATCCTTATCACTGGGCAATCACCAAATCAAGAAATTATAGATAAAATATTTAGTATTGTTACGAATATGGAAAATGTAAAAAAAGTTGACAACTATATGACTGTAGCGCCTGAAAACACTGTGAGAGGAATTGCAAACGATATCGCAATTACAAGTAATGTCATATCGAGAGTATTTGCTGAAGATGGTAAGGATCCAACTAGACTTTCTATATTTCATTTGAAAGTATTCACAGAGGAGGCAATTGTTTACTTAATGGGTATTTTTAACCAACAGGAAGCTGATAAAGCTATATCAATTGCTCAATCTTCAAGGGGTGTTAAAAAAGTTGTTCCTTTATTTGAAATTGATAATTCTTACAAATCAAACCCGGCAAATAAAACGCAAGATTCTGAGGAAATAAATTAGTTATTGATAAACCTTATAGTTTCAATTATCATATCTGCTTAAAGAAATTACTCTCTTTAATATAATATAAATCAAACCTAAGAAACAAAATTCAATAAAAATATGAGCAATATTATTCACGTTACAGATGACCAATTTGAAGAAAAAGTTCTTCATGCAAAAATACCTGTTTTAGTCGATTTTTGGGCTGAGTGGTGTGGTCCCTGTAAAGCAATTGCGCCTATACTCGATGATATTTCTAAGGACTATGATGGCAAGTTAATTGTTGCAAAAATAAATATAGATGAGAATCAAAAGATTGCTGCCCAGTTCGCAGTCCGAGCAATCCCTACACTAATCATCTTTAAAGATGGTAACTTTGAGGCTGATAAAAAAGGAGCTTTATCTAAATCACAACTAATAGCATTTATTGACAGTACAATCTAAAAAATATGCATTTATCTGATCTAAAACACCTTCCTGTAACTGAACTAGTTGACCTAGCAAATTCTGACAAAATTGAGAATGCGGGAAGAATGCGTAAGCAAGATCTAATTTTTGCTATATTAAAGAATAAAGCTACAAATGGGGATAAGTTAATTGGTGATGGTACTTTAGAGGTATTGCAGGACGGGTTTGGCTTTTTAAGGTCATCCGACTCTTCATACCTAGCTGGTCCAGCAGATATATACGTTTCACCTTCACAAATAAGAAGATTTAATCTACACACTGGAGATACGATTGCTGGTGAAATTAGAACACCAAAAGATAGCGAACGCTACTTTGCTCTAGTTAAGGTTGATAAGGTCAATAATGACGCACCTGAAAATACAAAAAATAAGATTCTGTTTGAAAACTTAACTCCTATACACCCCACTAAACCTCTTGTATTAGAGAGAGATTCTAATGTAGAAGAGAATAATACAAGCCGAGTGATTGATATGGTTGCGCCTATCGGAAAAGGCCAAAGAGGTTTGATAGTAGCAAGTCCTAAAAGTGGTAAAACAGTCATGTTACAGAATATTGCGCATGCAATAACTGCAAATCATCCAGATGTCTCTCTTATTGTATTGCTAATTGATGAAAGACCAGAAGAGGTTACCGAAATGTCTAGGTCCGTTAAAGGTGAGGTAGTAGCCTCGACTTTTGACGAACCGGCTACAAGGCATGTTCAAGTCGCAGATATGGTTTTAGAAAAAGCTAAAAGATTGGTTGAGCATAAAAAAGACGTGGTAATTCTTTTGGATTCCATTACAAGGCTTGCGAGAGCCTATAATACTGTAATTCCATCATCAGGAAAGGTATTAACAGGCGGTGTTGACGCAAACGCCCTACAAAGACCAAAACGTTTTTTTGGTGCAGCAAGAAATGTAGAAGAAGGTGGATCTCTTACAATTCTCGCTACAGCACTTGTTGAAACTGGCTCAAGAATGGATGATGTGATCTATGAAGAATTTAAAGGCACAGGTAACATGGAAATTCACCTTGAGAGAAAAATGGCTGAAAAAAGAATTTATCCTGCTATCAATGTGAATAAGTCAAGCACCCGAAGAGAAGAGTTACTTATTCCTTCTGACGTGCTGCAAAAAATATGGGTTTTAAGAAAGTTACTTTACCCTATGGATGACCTAGAAGCGATGGAATTCCTTTTAGATAAGGTGCGATCTACCAAAAATAACTCAGATTTTTTTGATAGTATGCGAAGAAGTTAAGGGATCAATTAAACATTGATTTTTACAAAACTTTCTATAAAATACGACAAATATTTAAGATTAATGAGTAATAACTAATTATGAAAAAAGACTTACACCCAAACTATCCAGAAATAACCGTAACTTGTAGTTGTGGTAATTCGTTTAAAACTCAATCAACCATGGCAAAAGATACAAATATTGAAGTTTGTTCTAAATGTCACCCTTTTTATACTGGTAAGCAGAAAATATTGGATACTGCGGGACGCGTTGAAAAATTTAAACAAAAATATGGAATGTAATATTATTTAATTAGATTTGAAAAAAAGGCAGTTATCTGCCTTTTTTTTTATGTCATAATTTGTAAATATGAAATTTGAATTAAATCATGACTGGCAAGGAAATATGTCCTCACCTCGATCAACACTTGGTGAAAAAACCAAAATTCACTTATTCCTTATGCTTGCAGTTATATGGATTTTTACTGGCCTAGTTGGAAGCTCGCCTTGGATTCCTGCAGAATCTGAAAACATAAGCATGGTGATGGATATTGTTTCAAATAATTCTATAATTGCTCCCTTAGCCGCTAGTCAAGATTCAATCAATAATCCACCTTTGTACCCTTTCATAGGGGCTACTTTTGTCAAAATTTTTTCATCCATCCTTGCCCCACATGATGCGATTCGATTATCAAATTTTATATGGATAAGCTTAACTTTAGTAACTATAGGTCTAATGACAAGAGAACTATGGGGGGCTGGTTTTGGTAGGCAAGCAGGTTTAATCTTCATTGCTTCTATTGGGCTTATTTTTAATGTCCATAGTATCCGTCCTGAAGTCGCTGCCCTATTAGGTTTTGCCCTAGCGCTCTATGGCTTTGCACTTTATCAACGAAGACCATTCAGAGCTAGTTTAGTTTTGGGTTTTGGTATATCTATAATCTTCTTATCAAATGGAATTTTATCTCTTTTAAGCATTTTTATAACTGCACTTTCTTTGCTACTTATAAAGCAATGGAGAAATAAGCGTTATTATTTGTTCTGTTTAATTTCATCTATAATAGCCTTAACAATTATAAGTCCTTGGATTTATCTTTTATATAACTCGAATCCTGAAATTTTTTTTTCCTGGATAAGTAAAGTCAATGCTCCCAATGGTGAAGAATTCTTTTTTTATATTAAAAATATGTTGTGGTTTACATGGCCATCCCTTCCACTTTTTGCCTTCGTTTTAATTAAAAATTTTAAGAATATACTTCAGCTTAAAAAAATTCATTTACCTTTGTTTTTTTCAATATCAATCTTATTTACTCTTTCACTTAACACCAATATAGATCAAATAAACCTAATGCCACTACTACTTCCATTTTCGGTTGCCGCAGCAGGAGGGATTGATTCTCTTAGTAGAAGCTCAGCAAGTGCTCTTAATTGGTTTGGAATATTAATTTTTGGTTTTTTTGGCTTTATCATTTGGTTTTTTTGGTTTGCAGTAATGACGGGTTTCCCTGAAATTATTTATAATAGAATTTATTTTCTATCTGGAAATTATGAAGCAAAATTTGAGTACTTAAATTTTATTTTTGCTTCGTTAATAAGTGGTTTATGGCTATATATTATCTTTAACCTAAAGATTTCAAATCGATCAGCAATTTCTAATTGGGCAATTGGAATTACAATGGTATGGGTTACTTTTGTTATGCTTATGAACCCATTTATTGATAATAGAAAAAGTTATGCGCCTGTTTTTCAGGATGTTAAACAACATTTATCACAAAGCTCTAGTTGTTTATATACATATAACTTCAGTTCTAATGAAACAGATTTACTTCATTATTATTCTGGCATAAAAGCAATAGACTCCAACAAAGATTTTCAGTGCAGAATGATATTGTTATCGCTTACTAATGAATCTAAAATGCCTTCAGAATATGAGTCATGGGATCAAATATGGTCTGGAAAAAGGATAGATCGAGATAAAACCTACTATATTTTACTTACAAAATAAGTTCTTAATCTTTTAGATACTTACTAATTGCACTAAAAACAAACTGATCTAATTGGCTATCTTTTTCTGATGTTTGAGTTACGTATTCTTTTATCATAACCCTCATATCAGGTCCCCAGAATTTTTGAATATGAGATACCGTGTCCTGTTTTGCTTGCTCTTTATCCGGGTAACTTTTAAAAAAGTTTCCAATATCATTTGCCATTCTAATTAGATTTTTAGTTTCCATTTTTTTAATTTTACCCGATTATTTGCGCTGGATGCGTATAACAATTATATCGATTGTTACGAGCAAAACCTACTAAAGTCATTTCAAGTTGATTTGCAAGCCTAGCTGCTAAAGCAGTTGGAGCAGAAATAGCTACCAATAACTTTAGATTAAGATACGCTAATTTTTGAACCATCTCATAACTTGCTCTGCTGGAAGTGATTACAAAATAATCATTTAAAATTTGTGAATTAATGGAGGCCCCAATTAATTTATCAAGCGCATTGTGTCTGCCTACATCTTCTTTGAGGATTATTAAATTGCCTTCAGAATCAAATAATCCACAAGCATGAGTGGCTCCAGTTTCTTTTTGTATTTTTTGTTGTTCTGAAAAGTTTTTTAACGCTTTTAATATGCTTTTTGAAGAGAATTTTGTTTCATTCTTTTTATTTTCAGGAATTTTAAGAACCTGATTAAGGGATTCTGCTCCACATAATCCACAACCCGTTCTGCCGGTCAAATTTCTTCTTATTTCTTTTAGGTGTATAAATTTTTCAGCAGATATTTCCACATTGATTTCAATTCCATTGTCCTTTTTTAAAACTTCAATTGAATAAATGTCCGCTAAACTTTTTATAATTCCTTCTGTAATTGAAAATCCCCTCGCAAAGTCCTCTAAATCACATGGGCTAGCCATCATAACTACATGTGAAATCCCGTTATATACAATGGCTATTGGGACCTCTTCAGCGAGGACTTCTTTTATTGTCTCTTGGCGATTATTGTTTTTTTGAATTGATACTTCTTGGCAGTAGTGACTTGTTTGAATTAATTTTTCTTTTGTCACTTTAATTTAATTTACTTTTTCCTCACCATTTTTTACATGATCAATTTGTTTTTCACTAAACTTTTGATAATTCGATTGCCAATTTGATGGTTGTGTTACTTTAGTTACCTGAACTGCAGTTACTTTAAACTCTGGGCAGTTTGTTGCCCAATCAGAGTTATCAGTTGTAATGACATTTGCACCTGAAACAGGGTGATGAAAAGTTGTATACACAACGCCCGGTTGAACTCTGCTTGTAATTTTTGCACGAAGGACAGTGTCGCCTGACCTACTATTAATTCCAACCCAATCTCTCTCATTTATTCCTCTTTCTTCTGCATCATGCGGATGAATTTCGATTAAATCTTCATCATGCCATGCATTATTCTTTGTTCTTCTTGTCTGAGCTCCAACATTGTAGTGGGCTAAAATTCTACCTGTTGTCATTATTAATGGGAATTTACCATTTACTTTTTCAGATGTTGGCACATACTCTGTAATCATGAATTTACCTTTACCTCTAACGAATTCATCTATATGCATAGTAGGTGTTCCTTCTGGGTATTCATCATTGCATGGCCATTGAATACTTTCAAGCTTATCTAATTTTTCATAACTTACCCCTTTAAAGGTTGGGGTTAACTGAGCTACTTCATCCATAATTTCACTCGCATGTTTGTAATTCATTGGGTATCCCAATGCATTCGATAACATTTGAGTAATCTCCCAATCTTCGTAACCATTTTTTGGAGCCATTACCTTTCTCACCCTTGAGATTCTTCTTTCAGCATTTGTAAAGGTACCATTTTTTTCTAAAAATGAAGACCCTGGTAAAAATACATGTGCATACATAGCAGTTTCATTTAAAAATAAATCTTGAACAATGACACATTCCATAGATTCAAGTGCATGAGTCACATGTTGGGTATCTGGATCTGACTGAGCTATATCCTCTCCCTCGCAATATAGCGATTTAAATTTACCTGATATTGCCTCATCAAGCATATTTGGAATTCTAAGCCCAGGCTCGTCATAAATTTTCGTATTCCATGCTGATTCAAATAAAGCTCGAGTAGCCAAGTCTGAAACATGTCGATACCCCGGGAGCTCATGAGGGAAAGAACCCATATCACATGCCCCCTGGACATTATTTTGTCCTCTAAGTGGGTTGATACCAACACCCTCTCTTCCTACGTTTCCAGTGATCATTACTAAATTTGCAATACCCATAACCATGGTTGAACCCTGGCTATGCTCTGTTACACCTAAACCATAGTAAATAGAGCCATTCTTTTCATTTGCAAATAATCTAGCTGCTTTTCTGAGTAAATCGGCAGGAATACCCGTTTCTGATTCCATTGATTCTGGGGAATTTTTTGAATCTTTAATAAAATTTAACCAAATTTTAAATGATTCATCTTCACAACGTTCTTTTACAAAGTTTTGATCAGTCAAACCTTCTTCGACAATCACGTGTGCAATTGAGTTAATTGTCGCAACATTGGTACTAGGTCGAAGTTTTAGGTGGTAATCTGCTTTAATATGTGGCGTCTTATCAACTAGATCTATTTCTCTTGGGTCCATAATAATTAATTTAGCACCCTCTCTTAGTCTTCTTTTCATCTGAGACGCGAATACCGGATGCCCATCAGTTGGATTTGCACCAATAATCATAATCACATCTGACTGCATCACTGAATCAAAATTTTGTGTTCCTGCTGATTCGCCAATAGTTTGTTTAAGTCCATAACCAGTCGGTGAATGGCAGACTCTTGCACAGGTATCTATATTATTATTACCAAAACCTGCCCTTACTATTTTTTGCATTAAATAAACTTCTTCATTCGTACACCTTGAAGACGAAATAGCACCTACAGAATTAAAACCATATTTTTTTTGAATTCTTTTTATCTCTGAAGCAGCATAATTTATAGCTTTTTCCCAAGAAACTTTTTCCCAAGGGTCTTTGATACTTTTCCTGATCATTGGAGTGGTAATTCTGTCCTTGTGTGTTGTATATCCCCATGCAAACCTTCCCTTAACACAAGAGTGCCCATGATTGGCTCCACCATCTTTATTAGGCGTCATTCTGACGACCTTATCTCCTTGCATCTCTGCATTAAAAGAGCAACCTACACCACAATATGCACAAGTGGTTTTTACTTTTCTATCTGGTGTGCCATGCTCTTCGATGCTTTTTTCAATTAAAGTGGCTGTAGGACAAGCCTGAACACATGCGCCACATGAAACACATTCAGAATCTATAAAATCTTTATTTCCAGCTGAAACCTTTGATTCAAAGCCTCTTCCATCTATTGTTAAAGCAAATGTACCTTGAGTTTCTTCACATGCTCTTACACACCTAGAGCAGACAATACATTTTGATGGATCAAAAGTGAAGTATGGATTTGATTCATCTTTTTTGGAGTCTAAATGATTTTCTCCTTCATAACCGTAACGAACATCTCTTAAACCAACCGCACCTGCCATATCTTGTAATTCACAATCCCCATTCGTTGCACATGTTAAGCAATCAAGGGGGTGATCCGAAATATATAGCTCCATTACGCCTTTTCTTAATTCAGCTAACTTGGGTGATTGTGTAGAAACTACTAATCCGTCTGCAGCTGGTGTGGTACAAGAGGCTGGATAGCCTCTTTTACCTTCAATTTCTACCAAACATAGTCGACATGAGCCAAACGGTTCTAGGCTATCAGTTGCACATAATTTAGGCACACTCACACCTGCAACTGAAGCCGCTCGCATCAAAGATGCTCCTTCAGGAACAGTCACATCAACACCATCAATATTAAGTGTTACAAGTTTTTCAGAATTTACTGAAGGTGTACCAAAATCTTTTGAATCATCCATTATGTATAAAAATTAGTTAGTTTAAAGAAATTATTAACGATTTTATGCTTAAGTCTCA
>Ga0209634_1000469_pt1 | contig 31507 bp, 50 predicted proteins | sample LinPmetageLP40_FD_184043 | JGI IMG/M metagenome (GOLD analysis project Ga0209634, IMG submission 184043) | Marine viral communities from the Pacific Ocean - LP-40 (SPAdes) (version 2) | ecosystem: Environmental > Aquatic > Marine > Oceanic | place: Pacific Ocean | collected 2010-08-26 | reverse complement strand
ATCATTCTCCGACTTGTATAGTCTGGGGATTTCCAAAAAAGATTTTTTATTTTTATGAGTAAACCAAAACCAGTCGATCAAAGAGAGCATAGGATTCGCCCTACTGTGGTGGATATTGGTGCTTATAAAAAGCGAGATATTCCGAAATTAAAAGGAAGATATTTAAAAATCACGAAAAACTGGTGGGAAGACTTCTGGAATAGTGATCTCGCAAGTGCTGTTGATACTAAATCAGATCAATCAGCTGTTTATCGCCTTGCAACGCTTATTGATGAGCGAGAGAGAGTCTATAAACAAGCTAAAAAGGAAAGACTGGTTGTTGGTTCACAAGGACAGGTCGTTTTAAATCCTTTATATTCAGCAATGTTGAAATTAGATGCAGAGATCAGACAATTAGAAGATCGCATCGGTATGAATCCAAAAGCAAGAGTCTCATTAGGGATCTCAATTGGACAAGCTAAGAAAAGTCTCTCTGATCTTAATGCTGAACTTGAAGAGGAATGAGTTATATAAAAAGAGATCTTGAAGATCAACCAGCTGAAAAGTTTGTGATCTTAAAAGATGGATCGAGAGTCCATATCTCTTGGGTGGAAGAGGAAGAATAATGGAATGTGAAGTTTTGTGTTGTGGTTGCAGTTTGCATTGTGATCATAAATGAAAACCGAGGGCAACAGAGTCATTAAATTTATAGAAAAGTATTGCGTTCACTCCTCTGGTGATTATTTAGGAAAACCATTCGTTTTAAGAGAATGGCAGAAAGTAATGCTCAGAGAACTCTTTGAATTAAGAGAAGATGGATCATATAAGCATCACACAGCTTATATTTCAACTCCTAAATCAAACGGCAAGACCGAAATTGCTGGAGCTTTAGCTGTTTATGGTCTTTTAGGATCTGGAAATCCTAGTCCAATCATTCCAGTAGTGGCTTCGAGTTATGATCAAGCTGATCTTGTCTTTGGTAGTGCTAAAGCAATGATTCAGAATGGTGAACTTAGACACTTTGTTGAACTACAAGAGCGAAAGATCATACTTAAAGATAATCCGAATGGTTATATCTTAAGAGTTCCCACTGTTGGAGGTGGAAACGATGGTTTAAGACCAGCTCCCTTTGGTATCTTTGATGAGATCCACGAAATGATCGGCAATAAAGAAAAAGCTCACTTAGTGATCCAGAATGGTTTGAGAAAAAGATCAAACACCATAGGGATCAACATAACAACAGCAGGAGTCGAAAACTCACTTGCTTATCGAATGTATAAATATGCAAAAAGCATAGAAGAGGGACAAATCGAGGATGATGGTTTTTATTATAAGATTTATGAAGCAGATCAAGAATTGGATATCTCCAATCCGAAGCAACGAAAACAAGCTTTGGAGCAGAGCAATCCAGCTCTTGGCGACTGGGTTGATGCTGAACAGCTTGAAAGGGCTTATCAACAAATCCCAGAAAATGAGTTCAGAAGATATTTTCTAAACCAATGGACATCAACAGCTGAGAGATGGCTTCCAGCTGGTGTATGGGAGGAATGTTATGAAGAAAAAAAACTGGAACTCAAGTCAAAAATTATTCTGGGTTTTGATGGATCATACTCAAGAGACTCCACAGCTTTGGTCGGACTATCCTTTGAAGAAGAAAGACCACATCTGGAAGTTCTCGGACACTGGGAACGACCAGTCACAGAGAATAAGCTTTGGAAGATTCCTAGAGATGAAGTCATCGCAAGAATCCACAAGATTTTCAAAGATTATGAAGTCGTTGAGTTCGTTGTTGACCCGATGGGGTTTCACTCGGAACTTGCCGAGCTAGAAGATCAATATGGCGAAGATATGATCCTTTATTTTGAGGGAAACTATCGAAAGAGAATGGCAGAAGCTACATCTCGATTTTATACAGCTGTATTAGAGAAAGATCTTTCACACGATGGTGATTTTGACCTTTTTCAACACTTGATCAACTGTGTTCCCAAGGAAACTCCCCAAGGCACATTGGTCACAAAAATAAACAAGTCATCTGCGAGAAAGATTGACTTGGCTATTGCTTCAATTATGGTTTTTGATCGTTGGTCTGATCTAAGAAGAGAAGATCCAGAACCAGAAGCAAAAGCTCCCGAATTTATAACTTTTTAAGAGGATTAGAGATGTTAAATAATTTAATCGTTTTCAGCGTAGGATTCATAAGTGTGTCTGTCTCTGCATTCCTAGTTTCAACACAAATTGGACTTCTTGTTGTTGGACTGGGCTTCATTGCAATCGCTCTGCTGTTTGATTTTGAGAGAATATAAATGAGATTATTAGAATTTTTTAAACCAAATATCGAAACCAGAGACATTGATGCTTCAATGTTTAATCTGGGACTAGAAGACAAAACAAAGACAAGCTCTGGAAAAGCAGTTGATCCATCATCTGCCATACAGAGTTCGACAGTTTATTCGTGTGTATCGCTGATCAGTGACTCTATTGCCACAATGCCAGTGAAAACATATAGAAAGACACAAGAATATCGTGAACCTACTACCCCACCAATATTTTTGGATAATGTTAATGGAATGCCAAATGCTGAGACGGATCTCTTTACTTGGTTGCACAGAACTATCAATTCATTATGCCTTTATGGAAACTCATATTGGTTGATCACTTCAAGAGATCGGAATGGATTCCCTAGTTCTCTTTATAACTTGCATCCAGATGAAGTCCAGATCGACAGAAAAGGTGGAAAAGCAATCTACACCTACAATGGGAAAGAAAAGTTCACAAGATACACAGTTTTAAATCCATCTGGTGAGATTGTTCACATTAAGAACTTTGAACAAGGATCTGACTATGGATTGTCACCAATTGAAGCTGGATCAGAAGCAATTGGATCAGCATTAGCTCAAGATGAGTTTGCTGGGACATTTTTTAAGAATGGAGCTGTTCTCTCTGGCGTTATAGAGATGAACTCAACTCCTACTGAAGAGCAATTAAGAATCTTCAAACAATCCTTTAATAGAAAACATCAAGGATCAAACAAAGCTCACAATATTGGAATTTTGACAGAGGGAAGCACTTGGAAACCACTTGCTCTCGATCACGAACAGATGCAGTTCCTACAATCTAGGAAATACACTAAATCTGAGATCTGTGGACTTTTTAGAGTCCCAGCGTATATGATCGGCGATCTGTCAGAGACAACAAAGCTCGGATCAAGTATCGAGGAGCAGAACAGAGTCTTTTATGAACTGACTCTTCTCCCCTATATCAACCGAGTTGAGACTGCACTGACAATGTTGCTCCCAAGAAATCAATTCGCAAGAATAGATGTCTCTGGGTTGCTTCGTGCAAACATTAAAGCTCGATATGAAGCTTATAATCTCGGCAGAAATGCTGGGTTCTTATCAGTTAATGAAATTAGAGCAAAAGAAGATCTTTCACCAGTTGATTCTGAAATTGGAGATTCGTATCTGCAAAACTTGAATCAAGTTGCAGTGGAAGACACAGAAGACCAATCCGAATAAATTTGCTAACTCGGACAGGACTAAACTATGTCATTAAGACATTTATGGAGAATTGCTGATCCAAGTTATGTATCAAGCGAGACTCAAACAAAAGCAATGCTTGGAATCTTTGGGAAAGATCACGAAAGATTTAGAGCGAATATAGACATGAGGAACTTCGGAGAAGAAATCTTTGAGTTTGATATGCTAAGCAATCAAATAAAACGATTTGAACGAGGTTGGCAGTGGGAAGATTTTAAAGGATCAGTTGGTTCATTTCAGCGATTTGGATTAGATCCTTTTGAAAATCATATTCCAAATGCTGTTGCTTTCACTCACGATGCTAATTTCTATAATCCAGATTATTCAGTTCTTTATTGGAAACGAACAAAAAATGGATTAGAACTAATTAACAAACTTGTTGAGGTTAAAGGCACACGGAATATTAAAAATCAAGATTATGACATTTATGTTAATTATCAAAAAAATGTTATAAATCCACACAACGACAAAGTGATGAAATATGCAAAAGATCATTTCGTTCCTAAGTGTCTAGTGGAGTTCGAATTGTTTTTGTATCCAGATGCTTATGCAACAGGATTCAAAGCAAATAAGGACAATACACCTTGGAATCCAACAATTCATCATTTAGAAAAACTGGAAATTTATACTGTTGATGAATTAGAAGCTATTTGGAATAAAACTCCAAGAACAGATCATCAAAATGTTCGATTAAGGAAAAATACTAAATCAATATTTGATCCAAAAAAAGTCAACGCTATTGATGGAATCAAAAATTGGTCAGATGATCATTATAAAAAGGCAATTCACAGGTCTGCCTTAGAGAATTATTAAAGGAATTTAATGCCATATCCAGAGCAAGATCAATTTGGATCTAAATCAGAAGCACTAGACAAAGCAAAAGTCATTGGTTGTTATATCGATGATTCATCTTTCCACGAAATGGAACTAGATGATGAGACTTTGTTTATGCCTTGCAAAACTCATCAAGAATACGATGACAAGATGCTGAATAGAGCTGAGGAACGATCGGAGCATATCAATGTGCCAGATTATGTCCAAGCTAATGCTGAAAGAGGTTTAGACAACCTAGATCTTGCTGGTGATGGACTTGTTGATGCAACTAAAAGCAGTGCGAGACTTATGGCAAGAGGATCAATCACAGAGGATAAATTAAGAAAACTCTCGGCGTGGATAAAACGACATCGAGGAGATCTACAATCAGAACAAGTAAAAGATGGAGAGATCAGTGCTGGTGTGGTTGCACACTGGCTTTGGGGATCTGGATCAGCAGAGATTTCTGTTGGTGCAATGCTCAAAGGAGCTGATCGAACTATTGCTTGGGCAGACAGAGAGATCGAAAAATTAGACAATAACGGAGAAAGAACATTGGAAAAGATAAACGAAAAAATCTTCAGTTCAGAACCTAAACAAGTCAGACCAACACCCACTCACGATGTGAGATATATAGTCAATGAATTTGAAGCAAGAGCATTAGATGGCTCAAAAGCTGTGATCAGTGGATATGCTTCAATCTTTGATAGGTCTTCGCAAGTGCTTGGTGGAGGTTTTGTTGAGCAGATTAAAAAAGGTGCATTCACAAAGACACTGCAAGAAAGAGGCACACAAACTTCAAGAGATGACATAAAAGCTTTATTCAACCACTCTACTGATCTAGTTTTAGGATCGAAAAGATCTGGAACTTTAAAGCTCACAGAAGATGCAAAAGGACTTCATTATGAGGTGAATTTGGATCTTGATATCACACACCACCGATCAGCTTTTAAAATGATCGAAAGAGGCGATGTGACTAATTCATCTTTTGGTTTTGATGTTATCGAAGAGAGATGGTCAGTCCCAGAATCTTCATCTGAACCAGTTATGCGAGAAGTGTTAGAGACAAGACTTTATGAAGTTAGTCCAACACCATTCCCAGCTTATCAAGACTCATCAGTCTCAGCTGAGAGATCGTTTAAAGGTTTAGCTGAACTCAGTGGACTTGATCTTCGAGATCTAATTGAAGCTAATGATCAAGGTTCATTGAAAGAACTTCTTAATGAAGAAAATGAAACTGTTTTTAACGCTGAAGCTAGAAAAAGAAGACTAGATCTTCTCAAATCGAAAGATTTATAAACTTAGACACAGACTCGATGATGAATCAGTCTTTGTCGCTTAATTAATAATCCAATAAGTCGAACACAATTCACTTATTAATTTTCATATAAGGAGAAAATATATGAGCAATCCAATAGTTGAAAAACTATACGAGGAAAGAAATAACCTCTGGGATCAAATGAAAGAACTCAACGATCGTGAGATCAATGAGGAAAGATCACTTGATGCTTCAGAAAAAGAAGCTTGGGACAAGATGAATGACAGAATGTCAGAAATCGATTCCAGAACTTCTGAACTTGCTACTGTTGAAGAAGCAAATCAAAAATCTGAAGAAGCAAGAGCAATCTTTGAATCTTCATCCCCAGCTCCAGTCATCGAAAAAGAAGTAGAAGCTCCAACAGATGCTTCCATTTTAAGACAGATGGCAAATGGAGAAGTCCGATCACATAACTTTGAAAAAAGAGATATGTCTGTCGGTTCTGATGGTGGCTTAGTTCCTCAAGGTTTTTATGACCAAATAATTGCGAAACTAGATGAGAACGCTGTCGTTAGACAGTTCGCAACAGTTGTCTCAACAGCTGGTGGCGAAGACATCAAGTTTCCACAAGTCACAGCTCTATCATCTGCATCATTAGTTGCAGAGGGTGGATCTATCGGAGAAAGTGAGCCAACAAGTGCTTCAGTCACATTGGGAGCTTTCAAATATGCCTACCTCACTCAAGTATCTTCTGAGCTTTTAGCTGATGAGGGTGTTGACATAGAGGGATTCTTAGCAAACGATGGTGGTCGTGCATTAGGAAATGGAGCAGGAACTGACTTCGCAGTCGGCAACGGCTCAAGCAAACCAAATGGTTTGATGAATGCTTCTGGAACTGGTGTCACTTGTGCATCAGCAACAGTTATCACACCAGATGAGATCATTGATCTTTATCACAGTGTGACTTCCCCATATAGAATCAATGGTGCGTGGATAATGAATGATGCTACTTTGAAAGAAGTTAGACAACTCAAAGACACAACAAACCAATACTTATGGCAACCAGGTCTGCAACAAGGAAATCCAGATTCACTTCTAGGATCTCCAGTTGCTACTGATCCGAACATTGAAACAATTGCAACAGCTAAGAAAGTTATGGCTTTCGGAGATATGAGCAAATATTTCATTCGTGAAGTTCAAGGAATACAAGTTGACAGATCTGTTGACTTTGCATTCGCCAACGATTTAGTGACTTTCAGATTTATCTATCGTGCAGATGGTGATCTTATGGACACAAACGCTGTTAAAAGAATGGTCATGGGCTAATCCCCTAACCTTTCTTAATCTTTCATCTGGCAACAGATAAAGATGGTCAAGATCCAGCAATGGATCATTGACTGAGATATTCAGTCTCATTCACTCACTCTCTACTTCCAAGATTGAATGTCTCAGTGAATCAATAGGAGAAATAATGAAAATTATGATGAAGATCAGTCTTTCTGGTCTATACAATGGAAAACCAATTCCCCCAGCAGGAGAGCTTTGGGAAACTGATAAGAACAACGCTGTTGATCTTATTGAAAAAGGATGGGCAGAACCAGTTAAGTCTGCTCCTAAAAAGACAGCTTCTAAACCAGCTGGAAAAGAAAAAAGTTAATGCCATACAACTATGGCAAGAAAATGAAATCTAAGAAGAAAAAAGGATCTAAAGGTCGCAAATGATCGGTTATTCAGTTGGAAATGGAACTCAGCATATATATAAAGATTCGTTAGGTCGAATCTATGTGAATGCTTATATTGATGGCACTCTCACAAATGCCAGTGGATCAGTCACAGTCACAGTGACCGATGAAGCTGGAACTGTGATCATTAATGGACAAACAGCAACAACTGACGCTACTGGGATTTATTATTATGATCTAGGCATCACCAACACAACCAATGTCAACAAACTCTATGCAGTTTGGTCTGGAACTTGGGAGTCAGTGGTTCAGAAGCTTAGAACAAATCACGAGATCCTTGGATTTCCTTTATTCACTGAAGCACAAGCAAGAACCTTTGACATAGCTCAATTGAACTCTGCAAGTGACTATTCAGATGCAACAATTTTAGAAGAGAGAGCAAAGATCACTGATCTATTAGAACAATGGACAGGAGCTTCGTGGACACCTAAATATTCTTTAGAAAAGATGCAAGGTGACACAACAAGAGTTTTATCAGTGCCTCACTTCAATGTGAACAAAGTGATCTCTGTCAACATACTTGGTGAGACAATTGCGACCTCTAACTTTGAGATTGATAACAAAGCAGGGTTTATTCATAGAACAGATGGCTTCTTTCCAGAAGCGACTTCAGAATATCCAATGCCAATTGTTATATCTTATGAGTATGGTTGGGACTTTATTAAGAATGGCGTTGATCGTATTGCATTGAAACTGCTACTTGATCGAGTGATCTCAACAAACATTCCAGATCGAGCAACTTCTTTCAATGATGAAATGGGAAATATCTCTTTGGTCACACAAGGAGGAGGATTTAAAAATCCTACAAGAATCCCAGAAGTTAATCAGTGGATCGATGAAAACTCAGAAAAGGTCTTTGGTGTTTAATGGCGATCTCATCAGTTGTTAAAACAGTTAGAGATAATTTAAAAACACAATTAGATAATCGAGCAGGTTTGAATGGTGTTGCAATCTTTAGATACCCTCCAATGGATCAAGCTCCTAAAAAAGAGATGATCTATTTAGGTGATGGAGATTCTTCAATGGACTTCCAATCATTTGGATCAGTGTATGAAGAGGATCTTGGATTAAAAATATTTATATATACGCTTAGAGCTGGAGCTGGAGACTCTGTTGCCTCCACCACAGAAAGCAGATCTCTAGCACTAGCTAATGAAGTGATTGACCAATTAAACGATGATACAACCATAAATGGAGCTGTGATTGTCTCAAGAATCTCAAATATGCAGATTGAAAACACTTTATCTGATGAGGGCAGAATATGTCTCATCGAGATGGACTTAGAAGCTCAAGCAACACTATCGGAGTAGATATGACAAAAAAAACAAATTATATTGCAATCGTTGATTGTGAGATCAAGAAAAAAGAATTTAAAGCTGGTGATTCAGTCAATGTGCAAGTCCCTAGGTGGATGGTCTTGCAAGGACTTGTCTTGCCAGAAGACAAAGCCAAACAACTAGAAGAGGAATAATATGCCCACATTTATCGCAGGAAAAGACAATAAGATTTTATTTGGAATCCACGATCTAACAAGTTATTTCAGTGATGCAAGTTTTTCAAGAGAACAAGCAGTCAATGAAACTACAACCTTTGGATCAGATCAAGCTTCCTACATAAGTTCAATCGAATCAGCATCAGCTTCCTTAAGTGGATTTTTTGATGGTGGATCAGATGCAGTCGATGAAGAGCTTCAAGCTGTCATTGGAACTGCAAATGCAACTCCCCTCTCAATTTATCAAGGTGGCGACACTGCTGGGAATAAAGTTGTCTTATTAAATTCAAGAATTCAAAACTACACCATTGATTCGAATGTTGGAGATGCTGTCGGTGTCTCTGCTTCATTCACTGGTGATAACTTTGGAAATGGGAAAAGCTTATATGCTTTAACCAATACAAGTGCAACAGCGAACACAACTGCTGTTGACTTCGGTGCTAGTTCATCATTAGGTGGACAAGCATTTCTACATTGCACAGCTCATAGCTCTGCAAACATATCAGTGAAAATTCAATCATCAGCAGACAACTCATCTTTTGCAGATGTCTCTGGTTTTTCTTTCACTGCAATAACAGGGACAATCTCTGAGAGAATAGCAACCACAAACACAGTGAATCGTTATGTTCGCATAGTAATCACAAAGACTTCTGGCTCTGCAACCTTTTCAGTTGGTTATGCCCACAATTTAAAGTAATTAATTAATTTAATTTAGGAGAAAAATAATGGCTTTCATATCTGGAAAAGATTCTTTTTTTAGTGTTGATGGAACAGACATAACAACTTATGTCAATCAGCTTTCATTAAGTCGTGATGTTAACACGCTTGAAACAACCAGTTTTGGTTCGGATCAAGCGAGTTTCGTAGTTGGAGTTGAGGGACTTTCGATTTCTGGCAGTGCGACATTCGATGCAACTGCTGATGGCGTGATGGCAGGTCTATTCGATGGCTCAGTAGTAGCTTTCGACTATCGACCTAACAACGCAAGTTCCCAACCGAAATATACAGGGAATGCCTTAGTCACAAACTACACAATTGATTCAAGTGCGACTGATCTAGTATCAATCAGCTTTTCATTAATTGTGACTGGTGCAGTGACTCGAGGAACTGTCTAACACTAAAAATGGTCTCACAACGAAGAAGACTTAAACGAACTGCAAAAGGTCTGGGAACTCTAATCGAAGTCTCTGGTGTGGATATTGCCAACCAGAAGAGATTGATCGAGCTTCTCGGATCTGATGCTGTGAAGATTTATAAACAATTTAACTTTCAATTTGGCGAGAATGTCGCCAAAGATGTTAGGAAAGTTCTACCAAAGGACTCTGGCAAGTTAGTTGCATCAGTTAGAGCAACAAAGACCAAACAAGGAGCATCGTTCCGAGTTGGTTATAACAAAAGAGTGACTTATGCACGACTCCAAGAGTTCGGTGGATTTAATCCCTATGGAGGAGCTTTTAGAAGAGGTCGAAAACTATATAAACCGATGAAACCAAAAGGATATTTCATTTTCCCATCGGTGAGAGATCGACTTCCAGAAATGCAGAGAGATTATGTCAGAAGACTGAACAAACTTGTTTTCGCTCTATATGGCAAAGCTTCAGCAAAAGGATCATCAAGAAAATTTGGTGGAAAAACTTAAGAGGAGAATAAATGGCAGATGAGGACAACAATCTTCCAGTTATCGTGATCAAAGATAAACAATATCTTTTAGATTATTCAGATATAACTGGGATCGAATGGCGAGAGATCAAGAAGATCACTGGTCTTAATTCAATGGAAGCAATTGCACAGACATCAATGATGGATTTTGAAGCTCTTGCATCTATTGTGCTGATCTTTGCAAAAAGAGAAGACAAGACAGTCAAATATGAGGACATATTGGCACAGCTCACCATTGAATCAGTTAAAACACAAGAGGAACTGGATCAAGAAATCCCAAAAGACTAAGGAGAGTTTATCGGAAGCATCTTCCAGCTCTCAGTCACTTTTTCGGAATACGACCTTGGGAAATGGATCTTCTCACTATTGGAGAGATCAATGAATATCTTGAACAACTCGATGAATTTATAAGGAATAAAAATGGCTAAGAACAGTCAAATTAATGTCGCTATTGCTTTGGATACAGCTCCATTAGAAGCTGGACAAAAAAGAGCAATTAGGCAGTTTGATAAAATCGGATCAGTAGGAGCAAAGGCAAGTGGAGGTCTTAAGACTCTAGGAAAAGGGATGGCGAAAGTTGGTCTCTTAGGAACTGCAATGGCAGGATCAGTCGGAGTTATATCCTCCAAATTAGTAGATCTTGCATCTGATAGTGAAGAGAGTGCCAACGCATTTGATGTCACATTTAAAAAAGCATCTCAAGGTCTTAACAGTTTTGTCGATGAGTTCTCAACCAAAGCAGGTTTCACCACAGCTGAACTGCAACAACTACTTTCTTTCACTGGTGGCGTTGTTAATGGTATGGGAGCAAGTGCTGAGGCATCAGCTGACTTCTCTAAACAAGTAGCAATTCTTTCTGGTGACATTGGATCTCTTAGAAATATAGATCCATCAGATGTGCTTGATCGTATCACTAAATCATTAACAGGTGAACGAGAGGGCTTGAAGCAACTCGGTATTGTTATCAATCAGACAGAGCTTGATCAAAAAGCTTTGACAATGACCAACAAGAATGCTGTCTCTGAATTAACTGCAATGGATCGTGCAACAGCTACTTTGACTCTTATTCAAGAGAGATCATCAGATGCAATTGGCGATCTAGATAATACATCAGATGGTTTTGCAAACACACAGAGAAGATTAAAAGCTGAACTGAGAGAGACTGCAACTGTGATGGGTGGAGCTTTGATGCCTACTGTCAACGAACTACTCCCAGTCTTATCATCATTCGCAGACAAAGTTCTGCCAAGAATGATTGAGATGTTTAACAATGGAGTTAAGGCAGTCAAAGAGTTCATGGATCAATTTGGATCTGACATACTCAAAGGACTACAAAAAGGATTTCAAGCTTTCAAAGATATTGGCGTGATCTTAGGAGAAGCAATATCTCGAATAGTTGAATTTATAAAAAACAATAAGATTCTCGCAAAACTCTTTGGAGATGTGACTGATGGAGCTGGTGGATTCTTAGATGGACTGAACGATCTAGCTAATGGCATAAGATCAGATAATGCTGAAACTAAAAAGGCAAATGATACTCGACAGAAAATGATTGATCGTTATACAAAGTCAAAAACTGTCACTGGTGATCTAAAAGATGCCACTGAGGATCTAACTGATGCAACTGAGGATCAAACTGATGCAGTTGATGATCAAGTTAAAGAATTGCAATTTGGTGCAGTAGAGTTCCAGAAATACACTGGATCAATTCAAAAAGCTCTGTCATCTATTAAGTCTCTCACTAGTTTGCAAGAGCGAGGCAAGAGAGAACAAGAACGACTTGATGAAGCAACTGGTGATCTTGAGGAATCAAACATTCAAGTTGCTAAGGCACAGCAACTTCTTGCTCAGACACAAGATAAAGTCACACAGCTTCAAGCTGATGGAACTGATGTCACAGCTCAAGAAGAGTTGGCAATTATACAATTAAAGAAATCTATCGAAGAGCTGACTGATGCTCAAGATGGATCAAGAGAGATGGAACTCGAACTCATCCTCGCTAAAGAGGAACTCATTGAGTTAGAGAAAGAAGCAACTGCTCAGTCTGATGCTTATTTCGATGCTGTTAGATCTGTTGAGAAAGCAGAAGATGATCTCACTGATGCTATCGAGGATCAAAAACAAGCGAGAGAAGATCAGATCCAAGCTAAGAAAGATCTTGCTGAAGCTACAAAGATCAGTGCTGACAACATACTCACTGAAGCTCTTGCTGTTAAAGAATTAGAAAAAGCTTTCGGATCATTTGAAGCTGGGACTTTTAAGAAGACCTTAGAAGAGATCGCCTTATTAACAGGAAGAAAGATCTCAGAAATAGAACAGGCATTTTCTAATGCTGGTCTGACAGAAAGTTCATTCTCTGCTCCAGATGGTGGATCAAATGGTGGATCAACACCTCCAATTTCAACTCCTACTTTTGGCGATAGCAATTCTCCAGAGACAGGAAATGTTGGATCTGGTGCTGATGCTGGTGGTGGTGGATCTACTCCCCAACCAATTAAGATTTTCACAACTTTAAACATTGGATCAGAGAGATTTGAGACTGTGACACAGGATGCAATCATTCAATTGCAGAAGCAAGGCAAAAGAGTTCTGTTATGAGCGTAGCTTTCAACTCTGATGTTAATCTCACTGTTGAAATTGCTTTTGATTCTGATCCCTTTGCTACTTCACAGACTTTCTCAGATGTCTCTGCTTATATAAGAGAATTTAGTATTGATAGAGGAAGACAGCACGATCTTGCTGACTATCAGACTGGAACTGCCTCGGTAGTTTTAGACAATGCAGATGATCGGTTTAATCCACTGAATACAAGTTCACCTTATTATGATGCAACTGCTGGAGAGTCTAAGATTAGTCCTTTCAGACAAGTGAAGATTTCTGGTGCTTATGATGGAACGACCACAGTTTTATTTCGTGGATTTATTCAGAGCTATCCAGAATCTTTTGGTGGACAAGGTGCTGACTCAAGTGTTCGCATAAACTGTGTGGATGCTTTTAAGATCTTTAACCTTAACACTATTGGGGCAAGAGGTTGGAAACTCGGATCAGCTGGATTTTCTAATTTAGGTCAATCAACCAGACTTGGTTATGTTGATCAACAGGAATTATCATCTGCAAGGATATCAAGACTCTTAGATGCTTTTGGTTGGTCATCAACTGATCGACAGATCTCAACTGGTGACTTGCAAGTTCAAGCTGGACAAACTGTTGACACAAATCTTTTGACTGCAATGAAAGATGTTGAGACAGCAGAACAAGGTCAGTTTTATATCTCATCAAATGGAAAAGCAACTTTTCGAGATCGAAACTTTAAAAGAACACAACAGTTCACTTCACAAGCAACTTTTGGGAATGGCGTTGGTGAGCTTCCTTTTAGCGATGTGATCACAACATTAGATGACTCAAAGATTTTAAATATTATATCAGTGACTAGAGATGGAGGAACTGAACAAGTTCTTCAAGATACAAGCTCAATTGCTAAGTTTGGAGCAAGGCAGGACTCACTCTCTAACACATTAAATGTCTCGGACGCAGATGCTTTGGCAATTGCAGAGCAGAGACTTGCACAATTTTCAAACACAGGTGTCAGAATAGAGGGTTTAATTGTTAATCCCCTAGCTAACACCTCACTGTGGAATCAAGTATTGATAAGAGAACTTGGAGACAAGATCACTATCAAAGTGCCGACAACTGTCTCGACCATTATGGACTTTGATGTTCATCTTGATCGCGTTAGTCACTCAGTCAATGCTGTCAACCAAACTTGGACTTGGCAACTCAGAACCTCTTCTGGATCAGAAGTTGGAGCTTGGGTGTTAGGTTCATCAAGATTAAATGAATCCACCAACTTAGCTTGGTAGGAATAGGAGAAATAAATGGCTTATAAAGGAAACTGGGCAACTGGTGATCTGATCGATACAAACGCTTTTCAAGAGCTTGTGAACTCGGCAGTTTATTCATTTGCATCGCTTTCAGCATTAACATCTGCAATATCTACACCAGTAGATGGTCAGATCGCTTTTGCTCAGGATACAGAATTATATTATCGATGGGATGCTGACTCTTCAGCTTGGACATTGCTACTTGGAAACGCAGACATCACAGCTGTGACTATCAACACAAACTCAAACTCTGGACTCTCTGGTGGAACTGCGACTTCATCTGGGGCTTCAACAACAACTTTGTTGATTGATGCCAACAACTTGGCTACTGCAACAGCTGTCTCAACTGACTATCTTGTCATTGAAGATGTGACTGATGGATCAACAAAGAAAGCATTGATCTCGGACATTGTGTCACTTGGTGACATAACTGCTGTTAATACAGTCACAAACTCTGGTCTCGCTGGTGGTGGTGCATCTGGAGATCTTAATATCTCTGTTGATCCAAGCAATCTGACAAGTGGCTCTGGAATCACAGTTGATCTTGCTAATGATCTTTTAGTTTTAGAAGATGCCACTGATGGCACAGTTTATAAAGTCAATCCAAACCAAATCGCTTCAGCTGGAGTGAGTCTTGGTTTAGTGATTGCATTAAGTTAGGAGAAATAAAATATGAGCGATACTTTGCACAGCGAAAGTGGAGTTTTAGCAACAAGCACAGGCGATGTCCTTAATGCAGTAGCTTCATCCACGACTGAAACAATAATCGGAATATATTTATCCAATGTTAATTCAAGTTCAGCAGATGTCACTGTTGATCTAAGTGTGATCAAATCTGGAGGAACTTTAAGGCACATCTTAAATGATGTCTCTCTTCCATTTGGCACAACAATCGACCTCTCCTCTAAAATTGTTTTAGAGACTGGCGATAAGCTTCAAGGTCTTTGCAGTTCTGCAAGTTCTTGTGAATATAATGTTGCATATTTAAAACAAACTTAAGAGGATCTTAATGAGTTATATCGGAGAACAACCAAATAATGTGAAACAAAACACAGGTTTATATACACCTAGTGAAATACTGCAATTAACTAAAGACGGTAGTTGGGGTGGCTCATTAGAACTTATACAAGAAATAAATCAAAGTAGTTCAGTTTCATCTATTGCTTTTACTAATTTAGGCAATTATGATGTACACCTTTTACAATATAGTGAGGTGCAAGGTAGTGACGCAGAACTTCAAGGCAGATTATCCAATGATGGTGGTAGCTCTTACATATCTAGTTCTAATTATCAATTTGCTATGCAGTTTGGTCAAACAAATGGCTCTTTTGGTGAAAGAAGAAGTACAGGCGACACAAAGTTTAATAGATTTGCAAAAACTGGTAATCATACAGGTGCAACTGGTCAAGGTTATATATATTTTTATAATCTTTTAAACAGTTCTAAATATAGTTTTTTAACAACACAGAGTTTTTCAATGGATAATAATCCTCACGGAATTTTACAATATGGTGGGCAAGTACTTGTAATTGCAGAAACTCATAATGCTATACAATTATTTCAAAACACAGGAACACTTAGGGGAATTTTTCAGCTTTATGGAGTAAAACAAATATGAGTAACCTAAGATTAATTAATGAAACTACTGCAACTTCAATTGCAAGCATTTCTGTTACAGATGTTTTTACTACTGATTTTAATATTTATAAGATAGTAACTAATCAAAAAGGCATTTCAAGTGAAACTTCTATTGAGGGGAGATTTATAAACACAAGTGGCAGTATTATTACAAGTAGCAATTATGACTACGCAAGGCAAATGCTAAAAAGTTTTACAAGTTTTGGAGAAGATAGGTCAACAAATCAAACACGTTTTAGAAGTTTTGGGGAAGCAGGAACACAAGGTGCTTCGTCTGTATCTTATGTTTTTAATCCTATGGATAGTTCAAGTTATACATTTTTTTTAAATCAAAACTCAGGAAGCCCCTCAGGTGGCAATTTCAATATGAAAGGAATTGCTGTTCTTAAACTTGCAACGCAAGTAGCAGGTATTAATTTTTTTCCAGACAATGGTAATGCCTTTACTTCGTTTGATTGCAAAATTTATGGACTTCGGGTGGACAGCTAATGGGATTAGTACAAGTAGCAACAAATACAGTAACAAGTGCAGTAGCACAAGTAGATTTAGTTGGGATTACAACTGATGATGTCTATATGGTTACTATAAGTGGCGTTAAACTTGCTTCAGACCAAGATTTGAATTTTAGAGTATTAAAAAGTTCAAGCCCAGATACAACTTACAATTATGATGGTGCAAGTAAAGTATTGAGAACTGATACAACTTTTAGTAATTCAGGTTATGTTAATAATGACAGTTGGTTTATGGACTTTATAGGAAATGGAGTAGATGAAACGGGTAATGGAATTCTATACCTATTTAATTTTAATAATAGTTCAGAGTATAGTTTTGCTACACAGGAGGGTGTTGCAGTAGATGATAGCAATCCAACTTTAAAAGGTAGAACAGGTGGTGTAGTGCATACAGTTGCTAGTGCTAGTAATGGGATAAGATTTTTTGGACTTAGTAGTGTAAACATTTCAGCAGGATCTTTTACCTTGTACAAGGTAATATGATGAGCGAATTTGGATATATACCCGATAGTGCAAATATAGAACAAAGTTTTGGAAATAATAAAGGAATCTTCACACCTAAAGATATTTATGATCTAACAAGAGCAGATAAATACACTAACTATGGACAATTAGAATTAATTGAAACTCAAACTGTTAGTACAGTTAATACAGTAAATTTTACAAATTTAGGTGATTACAATGTTCATTTTCTAACTGTAAATAATTTACAAGTAGCTGTAACCAATACAAGATTAGGAGTTAGGTTTTATGAAAGTGGAGTTTTAGAAACTGCTGGCGTTTATCAATGGGCTTATCAACAATGTTTACAGGGTAGTGGAGGAGAATTTAAAGCTACTTCTCATTCAAGTATCCCAATACAAATTGAACAACCAATTAATTTTGGTGGTGGTGGTTATAATTATTTTTATAACTTAATAGACAATACTAAATTTTCATTTTTAACTAATCAGCACAACAGGATTTCTAATGCAATGATTGGAGAATTTGGAAGTGGTGTAATGCCACAAACAAGTGAAGTAACGGGATTTCAAATAGGGAGTTATGATAGTTCAAACGAAAACTTCTCACTTACTGCAAGTCTATATGGCATAAAGGAATATTCATAATGGCTACTAATTTACAATTTATAAATAAAACAGAAGTAACAAGTGGAGTTACAACAGTTAATGTTGATAATGTTTTTACAGACCAATATGATGTGTATATGGTGCAGATTACAGGATTGCACCAAAATTCAAATGTTGCAAATGATGTTGAGGGCATAAGATTAATAGACAATAGTGGAAGTGTTGTTACAGGTAGTGAATATGCTTGGGCTTTATTAATTCTTTATAGTGGAACTACATTTAGTGAACAAAAAAGCACATCAGATACAAGACTTAGATTAGGTTTATTAACAGACCAACTTTCAGACGGACAAACAGGTGGAACTTTTTATGTTTATAATCCTAATGATAGCAGTTCTTACACATTTATTAATTCTAAAACTTTTGGTATGAATACTAGTGATAACAATGCAGGTGGAAAAATGATAGGAGTTCATAAAACTGCAGAAACAATTAGAGGATTTCAATTATATGAAAGCAATGCAGGAAGACCTTTTGGTGGAGGACAGATTACAGTATATGGAGTTAAATAATGGCTGGTAGCTTAATAAAAATTCAAGAAACAATAGTAAGTTCATCAACTGGAAGTGTATCTTTAGTCGGAATTGATAGCACTTATGATGTGTATAAAGTAGTTTGGACAAATGTAACAATAGACACAGATACTAAGCAATTACAATGGAGATATAGAAATTCAAGTGGAGATGTGAATTCATCTAATTATGATAAAGCAAGAAAAATTTTAAAAGCTAATGCTTCATTTACTAATTCTAGTGGAACAAATGCAACTCAATTTAATACAGTATCAATAGGAACAGGAACACAAGAACAAACTAATGGTATTTTGTATTTATTTAACTTTAATAATAGTTCAGAGTACAGTTTTCACACAGAAGAAGCTAGTAGCTTAGATTATCAACCTACTTTAGCAGGAATACAGGGTGGTGGAGTTTTAACTGTTACAGAGTCACACACAGGTTTAACTTTTTTTGTTCAAGATAGTAATAATTTAGAAAGTGGAACATTCACTTTATATGGTTTAAAGAAGTAATTAAATAAAGTATTACTACCCCACAATTAATTTTTTAACGACTACAACAAATCTATTTATATATAGGAGAAATAATGACAATAGAAGAAGCAACTGCATTGGCTCAAGCTGAGATCGATGCTAAAAAAACAATAAATGGTGGCGAGGGAATGTTTGCTCAAGTGAATAATGTTCGCAGAGAATACACAGAAGCAGAATATGACCAAGCTGTTGTTGATCTCGCCAACTCTAAAATGTATGTAGCAAATGAAAAATGGATGCAGGATCGAGCAGAAGCTTATCCATCACAACTATCTTTCATTGAAGCATATACAGAAAAAGAAATATTAGGCGAATCTGAAAAATGGGATGCTTATGTCGTGGATTATAACAAAGTTAGATCCGACAATCCTAAACCAGAATAATGAATCTCGAACTATTAAGATTTAGTTCGACTGAAGACTCTACATCTGGAATCTTGTCAATCTTGAATGATGATGGATCTAAAAAGTTTTTAGGATATACGATAGAAGATCCATATCGTGAAAAGAAGATCAAGCACATCACAAGATTCGCTGATGGGCGTTATCAGATCAAGTTCAGAGCTGTTGGAGGTTTCCAAAGTCGGTATTTAAAAAGATATGGTGCTGAGTTCCATTCAGCTGGAATGTTAGAGCTTCAAGATGTGAAAGGTTATTCTGGTGCAGAATATTCTTTTGTGCTTCTACACGCTGGGAATAGTGCAAAAAGTTCCAGTGGATGCGTGATACTTGGCGATAATCAGACCAATAACCAGATCAAAGAGTTTGGTTGGGTTGGATCATCAAGAAATAATTATTTAAGGACATATCCAATTATTAGAGATGCTCTACTTAAAGGCGATGAAGTTTGGCTCAATGTCATAGATCACGATAGACCATCAGAGAAAGATCACGACTCAACAGATCAAAACATTATCAATGTAGGTGGTGGGATCTTTTGCAGACAGTGTGACACAAAGTTCACAATCGAATAATTAAGAAATGAGGACAACAATGGCAAAAAAAACACTTAAAAAATACTATCTAGAAAATCCATCTGTCTCTGGACAAATGAGCTTTTTAGATAGAGAAGATTTAAAAGATCTAGTTGATGAGGGACTAAAAGGGATTAAAGATGGCATTCCAGCAACAGTTGTTGCTCAGTGGCTTATCTCTGAAGCTCCAACTGATCTAAATAGGAAATTTCACACAGTAAGACAAGGACTTCTTCATCGTGCCAAAGAAATCTCTTAAGAGTTATAGTAAGGACAACACAGTCATTAAAGGCGTGGACAAGTCCGAAAAGGTTAAGATCTCCAGAAAAGATGACAAGGCAACTGCAACTCTGCCAGTAGGATCATCAGACATTAATGAAGTCTGGAGAATGTTAGAGGAAAGAGGATTCTTACCAGATGAGTGGGAGATCCAGAGTCTAACTGTAAACCAGTGGGAAGCTCCATCAACTGATGGCGTTCGACTGTTTGAACAAACAAAAGCGACACTGAAGCAAAAACCCAAGTATTTGGGAGAGTTAATCAGTTCACTTGAATCAATTGGGGGTGATGGTTTCAGTCCTCAACCTAAGCTCAAGGCGAAAGCCAAACAAGAGATGCTTGTGATTCTCGGTGATCACCAATTGCCATTTCGGAATGAGATATTGACTGAACTCTCCCACTCTTTTTTAAATGATATGAAACCAGATGGCTTAGTGTATATGGGAGATCTTATTGACTTCCCTAGCTTGTCACACTTTGCCACCAATCCAGATTTCACTTCAACAGTGCAACAAGGGATTGATCAAGGTCATCAGACACTGAGAGACCTAGGATCATCGGCTGGTCTAAAGAAAGGATCAGAAATGATCTTTATTGAGGGCAATCACGAAGTCAGACTGAGAAAAGCTTTAGTTGAAAAACTCCCCCAGCTGTTCGGTATAAAGAAAGCTGATGTAAGTGAGAAAGAGAAATCTGTCTTGCATTTGGCTTCTCTAATGCGATTTAATGACATTGGTTGGACTTATTGGGATGAACCATCAGATGTTTATCCACATCCAGAATATGAGATTGTCAAAGGGCTTTTTGCTCGCCATGGCAACTTTGTTAGAGCAAAGGCAGGAATGTCAGCTCTTGCTAACTTGGATCGTGTTGATGGATCAGTTATACAAGGACACACACATCGACTGGCTATCACTCATCACACAAGATGGACTGGACAACAGATGAATTTATATACAGGGATCGAGACAGGAACGATGGCAGATCTTAATGGTCTAGGTTATTCAAAACAACCAGACTGGCAAGGAGGATTCATCACGCTTGTTGTTGATCGCAAAGCAAACACATTTCATCCAGAATTGGTGATCTTTAGAGAAGACACGATCACTTGGCGAGGATATTTCTGGAAATACACAACCAAAGGAATAAAAACAAATTATGGATATTAAGTTGAATATGAATCAGCTGATCGTTGGAGGGCTAGGAACTATCCTCACTGGTCTAGTTAGTTGGTTATTTAATACAGTTAGAGCTTTAGAGCTTCAAATGGGCATATTGCAGTCCGAAGTCCAAGGAATGATGGACAAGCAATCTGAGTTATTGGGCATCCTTTCCTCAGTTGATGCAGAGATCACAGAGATCATCTGGAAGATCGGTGGCAATGGATGATCGCAAAGATTAAGGATAATCTTGCAATCATAGTCACTTCATTCACACTTTTAGGATCGATTGGTGCTGGTTTAAATACTGCTGGAGAGATAGTTAACAAACTCCAAGGCATAGATGATCGAATGAACTTTGTAGAGCAAGAATTTGGCAGATTAAAAGATGAGACAATGGTTTCCTCTGACATATCTGTTTTATATGAAAAAGTCTTTCAATTAGAACAGATCGGTTATCAAGCTGATCAGTTTCGTGAACAGGTTGCTTATATGCAGTCTCAATTGCAGACTTTAGAACAAACCATCAGAGATGAGGGTTCTGACACACAGAACAAATATATTCCAGATAAATGGGAATGGCAGGATCTAAATGATTCAGTCACTCGAATAGAGACTTTAAATCAAACCATTGTGAACAAGCAATGGGAAATTGATGATCTAAAGACTCGACTGGCGTATCTAGAAGCAAACAATCACAACCATTAGGAGAAAAAATGTTTAAAGATTTAGATTTTAAAGATCTCGGAGAGCGTTGCATTGCAACATTCGTTGAGACATTCATTGCAATGATCACAGCTGAGGCACTAACAGGAAGCGATGGAGATCTTCTCAGATCAGCTTTTGTTGGTGGACTTGCATCTGTCTTATCACTGCTTAAAACAGTTATGAAAACATATAATGCCAACAAGTAACGATAATTTCACACAAAAGGAACTCTTGGCAATGGTGCTTGAGAAAATTAATAAAATTGAAGAAAAGCTTGATAATAAACTCGACAAGGGTGAATTTTATAAGGTTTTAGGTTTAGTCGCAACAGTGATCTTAATTGTTGCCAGTCTTTCTATGTAGCTACTAAAGGAGATCCGATGTCCTACAAGTGTCCGATCTGTCTCAATGGAACTTCAGTGCTTAGGTGGAATGTGATCCACAATGCTTCTGAATTTCATTGCAGGAGATGTGATCAAGGAACAATTGTATTGTCAGATGATGCAAAAGAAGTGCATTAAGATCCAAACATATTTGTATTGTTAGGATAAATAATATTCGTGACAACTCTTCGCCACAAATTATAAACTGTGGCTCTTGTCTTATCGTTTTCATAAACCAACGATAGATCTTGCAACAGTTCAAACTCTTTAATGTTTGCAAAAACAAAAAACCAATCTCTCATCTTTTCCTCAGTGACATTATTTAACTGCATCACTCTTTTTTTATTCATTCTCTCTTCAAGACCATATCTCCGAACAGCATCGTTATAAACTGCCGTTAGTGTCTTAGGTTCTTTTATATCATTAAGTCTATGCAAATAGTTCTCAAACTCAGCAGGATTCTCTTCATTTGGAAATGTTCTTATATTCAATGCTAATCTTCTGATCATCTCTTTTCTTGCAAGTGGTGGCTCATTTCCCTTATTTAATTCCAGTTGTAGAAAATCAAAAGAGTGATCCACAAAAATCGTTGCTAATTCCTCAACATAATCATCCTTAAAGAAAGCAGGAATTTCACTGTTTGACTTTTCCCAATATTCAATGTTTTTCTGATTTAACTTAGATCCAAAGTTTGACATCATTAGATTTGCTAATTGTGTCTGACTTAATCCACAATAATAAGTTCTAAGGAATTTCAACCGATCTTGTGGTCTTCTCACATCAATTAACTTAGTCACTTCGATATCTTTGATCTTATTAAATAACAATCCATCCTTTAGAAATTCATAACAATCCCAAAAATTAACCATATAAGAATTTTTAAGTTTTTCATTAGTCTCTGCATCTAATATCTTTGTGATGTTGGTCGGATCATAATTTTCAAGCATAATGTCGCTTAATGGATGGATCTCTGAATATGGATAGCTTGATCCTTTTTTATAAAACAAAAAGAAAACATAAGATTGTTCTAGGGCTTCTGGCTTGATAAGTTTATGTCTTTTTAATTTCTGAGCATTGTCTGATTTGCCCCAAATCACGATGTTCTTATTTATATTATTATTTAAAACCGAATGACCAATAAAGTTCGCAGAGCTTATGTTTACTTTGTGGAGCGATTTCGCATACTTTCTCTCTTCTGTTGAAAATTGTTTTAATCTTGATTTAGATAGTTCACTAAACAAACGAAGTCTTCTTAATGCAATAAAAGAATAGTCATCAACTTCTGATTCCAAAGAATCTTTATAATCCCTATACCCACTCACATTGTCAATAAAAGTTTTAAGGTCTTTCTTTTCTGAGTCTTGGGCTGATATAACTTCATCAAAATATTCATATATAGAATCATTAGTCAATTGCATATAAAGTTCATTCTTTAGTTTATGAAAATCAAGAGTGGAGGTTGTTCGTTGTGTTTTTTGAGGTTTTCTTTTAGTTTTAGCAATTGGAAGCTGTGCATCCATTAGATTATAAAAACTCGCCTCAAGATCTAGTTGTTCGGTTTCTCTATTTTCTCTATTTTCCATATAAGAAAGAATAGGATTAAATATTATTATTTGCAACTAAGATGTAATGTTTTATAACTATGACATTTTAACTAAGCTGTTTTAAATTATGTGCTATGGTTAACCTAGAAGTTTAATCGTATATATCGAGAAAAGTAACTGACTTGTTCGAGGTAACTAAGATTAAATTATTCGGTTTTATGGAAATAAAAGATTCTATCTAACTGAGCAGACAAGGGGCAAAAATGTGGTTTCACACTTTGCCCTTTTTTTTTAAGAGTGAATTTTAGGAGTTAGAAATGAATATCGGAAAGCAACTTCTCTCAGTCAGAGAGATTATGCAGATCACTGGGTGGTCAAAAGCTTTCACTTATAAACTTATTGATTCAGACAAACTCTCTGCCATTCCAACAAATTCTGATGAGAACCTCCTCCCCATTCGTGTTGAGGCGACTGAACTAGAAAAGTTGATCAAGGGTGGTGATGGTGTCTAAAAAGGCGAAAAGAGATATCTGGTATCAACTAGATGCAAGATTGTTTGAAAAGTTTGAAGTGATGCGAATAGCACAAGCATTAAAGATAAGTATTAATGAGACAGTTGGAGCATTGGTCAGACTATGGTCGATCTCCATAACACAATTTCCAGAGGGCAAAGGAGAACTTGTCGCTGGTCAATTAAAAGTCACTGTTCAAGATCTGCCAATCATTATGGCACTGGACAATGATGGTCAACAAATATTTGATGCTCTTTCAGAGTGTCAATGGATCGAAGAGCTTGATGGGATAATTGTCATCCCTAAATGGGATATGAAAATTGGTCAAACCATTATAAAGCTCGAAAAAGATCTTGAGAGAAAGAAAGCTGGAGGATTATAAGTGACAGAGTTAGCAAACAGCTCCAGCTTTTCTTGGAAAAAGACCGAATATCCAAAAATTAAAGATGCAATCTTTGAAAAGTTTGTGAATCTAACACAGACAGATATGCGAATGAGTGAATCACAAAAAAGTGGATTCTTTAGAGCGTATCACGATTTAATTGCCCAAGAACCAACACTTGATGAAATGGACATTGCATTCACCTCATACATCGCACACTTTGACCACATTCCAAGTCCTTTTGCTTATTCAAAGCACTTCAACAGATTTCGATCTGGAATAATGCCAAATAAAAAAGGATCAACGCAAAAGATGATCGAGCAACAGAAAGCTGATCTTAAATTGGAGCAATGGGCTAAAGAAATGGAGGCACAAGATGAGTAGAGTCTCCCTCCAAGAAGCAATGGAGTTCTTAAAAGAAATAGATGTTTGGCACGAATTTAAGTTCAGTGATGATCAAATCATGCGTGTAGCTCCAGAGCTTCAAGACTTTGGTCGTGAGGTTTTAGCTAGAGCAATGGTCTTGATCAAGACTATGGAGAAAAAACCTAGTCCAGCAAAGATAATGCAGATGTGCCGTGAACAGCAGATCACTATTAGAAGTGAGAGAGCTTTGGAGACAAGTCCAGAGGAAGATCCATCAACTTGGATGACATCAAAGGAATATGCAAGGACACAAGGTTTCGAGACACTTTTAGAACTTATAAAACACAAGATAGAGGAGCAACAAGCTTCCGAGGTCAAGGGTGAATCTACAACTGTGGACACCCAACCACAGTCATCAACCCTTGATCCCTCTATCGAAAAAGCGATCATTGATATGGAAGAGTCAGCGTGAAAAAGAAATCAAAGACTCTAGAGAACTTGCAAACAATTATTGCATATCTCGAATATATTGATGATGCTGGAAAACCTAAGCTTTCAAATAACAAACTTGAGAAGAGTGTCTCTGGGACAAGAGATAACTCCCCTTATGATCATAACTTTGCTTTCTGGAATGGAAAGAAGCAGTCAGTTGAAAGAAAGATCTCTGATCTAGCAAAGTTCTGTCTTAGAACAATTGCTCCAGAGGAACGAAAGACTCTCTCTAAGCAGTGCAAAAGACAAGATTGCGATATCAAAAACAAGCGAGTTGAGTTAGCACAGAAGTTTTGTGCAGGTTGTGGGAGAAAATATGAATGATCTTAAATGTTATCAATGCAAAGAAGTCCTTAAAAGTGGAGACAAAGCTGTCGTTGGAAACTATGGGAGAGATCTAATGTGTTCAGATTGCTTTGGAGATTTAAAAGCACAAGAAGAAGAGATCAGAGAAATTAATAATCATTACTCAAATTGGCATGATGAAAATCCAAGTGGAACTTGGATGGATAATTGGCAGACAGATAATCCTAATTATGTTTAATTTAAACAACATCAAACCGATGCAACCATCGAACATTGAATATGGATTGCAGAATCTACGCAACATCAAAGAGAAAAACAGCTGGGAAAGAGCAAAGAAGCTTCATATCTATCTTATCTCTGGGATTGTTTGTCGAAGCTTAGCATTAAACATATATCCAAAGTTTGAAGAGATCGCTGTTGCAGTATTTCAAAAGAATAAAGCAAAAATAGAAAAGCGATCACCTTATTTCGCTGAAAATCCGATCAGCTTAGGAAAAAGAAGATCCTTTTGTGATTGTGGATGTTCTATTGAATACATTGCAGATCAACAGTTGATCGGTAGAACAACCAGAGTCTTTCCAGATCTCCAATTGCAAAGAAAACTTCCTCAGATAAATGATCCAATAAATGATTATATGTTTGATGGAGATGATCACGATCTAATTGATACAAAGCAAATAGATCCAAAAGTTTTTATATTTTCAAATGATTTAGATGTTAGGAGGTGAAAAAATGAACCAAAAGATTGATCAAGCACTTCGACAAATAGAATTATCAAAGAAAGCGATCAGTGATGCTGAGAATATTCTCGCTGAACTATTGCAAGAGGATAACTCTCCAAGTGTTATTGAACCAGAACCATCTAAGGGCGTAGAGAAAGCACTTGAGTCAGCTGAAGTGCAGTTCACTGATACAACTCCCCCAAGAACAGATTTGAGTTGTTATCTATGCAATTCAAAGGTCTATGACAATCGACCAAATAAAACATCTGGTCAATACAAACCGACTGCCCCAGACTTCAGTTGTTCTAATAACAATGACTGTTCTGGAATGACTCAAGGCAAAGAAAGAATGCTGAGAAAAGCTTGGTGGTTAGATTCTAAAGATCTTCCACAAGAATGGATCAAGACAACTGTCCCAGTTAGTGCTGATGATGACAGAGTTGTTATAGATCCCCCACAAGAGAACGCTCAAGATAATGGCGTTCCTTTTAATTAAATACCTAGGAGGTAGAGAATGACAGGAGCTAATGATCCAATGCTTGAACCAGTGTTGGTTAATTCCTTTGAAGAAGCTAAGAAGAACCAAGAGATTGATGTCTTGAGTGATCTTGGCTCATTAAGAAGAGATCTAGTTGAGGCGTTTCACACGCTTGATCTGATCTCAAACGAAAAACACAAGATCTTCGGTGCAAGAAGAACAGCTTATGTGGACAATGATGAATGGATGACAACACAAGATGCCATTGCTGTATCTGATCCAGAGGTTCTAAATGCCCAGAAGATTAGGACTGCTGAATATAGTGTCAAGAGATATCACCCAATCACTTATGTCAAAGACAGTGAACACTTGATCTCGGTCATTGATAATGAAGTTCAGAAATGTTTGGAGACATTATCACACTTGATCACGCATTTAAACGCAGTAGATCAGTTCCAATCAGAGTATATAGAGACTAAAAATGGAGAAAACGAAGCTCCTTTCTAACGACTACCAACAAGCTGATCAGTCCATAATTGCCCAATTGTCTGCTGGTCAGCTTTGTTGCATTATATGAACAAAGAACTTATGCCTCTTGGTGAGGTTAGAGAATTAATAAAAGATCCAAATTATCGATGGAGAGATCGTGCCAATTGTCTTAATGTCAATGTTAATTATTTTATTATCGATCAAGATTCCAGAGGAAAGAAGATCGAGAAGATCTATGAGAAAGCTCTCTCCCACTGCAAGGATTGTGAAGTCAAAGCTGAGTGCTTGGCATTTGCTGTCCAATACAAGTGCTCAGATGGTGTCTGGGGCGATCTCTTGCCAGATCAAAGAAAAGGACTGCACAGTCATAGAAAGGTGCGTGACCTATTAAAAGAGCGAAAAAGAAAGTGATTCAAGATCGATTCAGATGTCAATCTTGTCACAATATCCTTAAAAAAATAAACGAAACTAATCAATATTATTGTGTTCAACCAAGCTCAAAATGTGTCGATTCTCTTCGTGTTTTTCATATAATTTAATCTGAGAGCGACCAAAGAGCGACCAAAGGCACTTTTTTTGCTATACTTAATATTATGGAAGTAGTGAAACGCCTTAATCATTGGGCTTTCTTGGTGGGAGATACAAGATTTGAACTTGTGACATCTACCTTGTCGATAAAAAATCATAAGTTTTTTTTATTGGTCATATTAGAAAGTTTAATTGAACATTGGTCTTTGCTTTCCATATTTTATATAAATAACACAGTGTTTTGGAATGAGAGCGACCAAAGAGCGACCATTGATCAAAAACTTGTGTCAGTCAAACATAATGAGAGGAAGTAGAAAATGAGGAATATTATGAATCCTAAAGTTAGGAGTCCACACAAGGACACAAGAGGAAAGAAAGTTCGCTGGAAAGCATCTTATTCAATCGAAGTCGATGGGAAAATTGTTAGAAAGCAGATCGGATCTTTTGACACTCAAGCAAAAGCAAAGGTTGAAACTGAGAAAGTTGTTGAAGAATTAATCAGAATTAATCAGAATAATCTAATCACATCAGATAAGACAGTTCTTGAGTTTATAGAAAGTGAATGGAAAGATCACAGGCAAAAGAAGTTGGTCAACAGCTCTGGGATTGTGACTTTTATCAAGATGATCAAGTTGACTGGGTTGAGTGATGTTGCACTGAACAAATTGTCTAGATCTACAATGAGAAGATTCTTTATGGAAATGGAAGATTATATCTATGAGAAAGGTTATGTGCGAAAGTCTTACATGGCATCTCTAAAAGCAAATATGAACTCAATGCTCTTATACGCTGAGCAGAAAGCTTATATTGAAGAGATCTCCATTTATGATCTTAGAACCAATCCAACAGCTGGAAAGATTGACAGAGAAAAAACTGCACAAGAGATGTGGGATAAAGCAAAGAAGATCTGGACTATGGATCAGATCAGTGACTTCCTCCCCTTGTTTAAGAATCTAGATAAAAAACCAAAGAATGTTGATGCCATTATGTGGTGGGCTTTCTTTTATATTGGTATTTATACAGGACTGAGAAGAGGTGAGATAACTTCATTGAAGTTTTCTGACTTTGATCGTGAGAAAATGACACTGACAATCAATCGAAACGCTCAACTTATAAACCATCCAAGTCGTGATGTGATCCTTAAAGAACCTAAGTCTGGAAGTTATGGCGAAGTAGTCTATGATGAAACGCTCAATGAGATACTTGATGCGTTGGAATTATATCACCAACTCCAAGGGACTCTTGATAATGGTTATGTGTTGCAATACAAATGGGGTGGATTAATCGCTCCAGACTATTGGTCAGCACAGTTTAAGAAGACACAGCTGTTGGCAGGTATTCCAGAAGAACAGATCTTGCCGAGTGTTCATTATATGAGACACACACATCTTTCGATGTTGGCTTATCTTGGTTATAAAGAAGCTGAGATCCAGAAGAGAGCAAGACACACTGATCCGAGAACTACTGCCAAATATTATGTGCATATTCTTGATGAAAAGGATCAAGAGATGTCAGATGCTTTTGGACAAGCGATCAGAGATAAGCAGATTGAAAAGGGACTACAATAAGAAAAGATCTGTCTTTCGTGATTTTGAACCACTCAATATTCGTAGGACAGGTCTATTTCCGAGATTATTTTCTTGAAAAACCCATTGATTGCTTGTCAAGTCATAGAGCAAATTATTTTATGATCAATGTTATTAACCTTTTATTTCTAAAAATGATCGTTATTGATCAATATTGGGCTTTTCGCAAAACGCCAATTGTTATAATTAGATTATGAACGAATTAAAAGAAATGTATTCGAGATCGAAAAAGCATTTCGACAAGATGAATAGTGAAGACTTTAAGATGCACAAACCTTTTGTCAAAGTCTATTGGATAGATCAAGACAAGGTTGGATCAGACTATGTTGTTCACTTCACTGGAATCGATGATCCTATATGGGACAAAGCTGAAGAGAAAACATTTGAACATATTGGGACAGCTCTTAAGTTTGCTGAAAAGCAGTATGGAAAAGAATCTGTTGAAGATTGTGATGTTGAGATCTGGGTGGGACTTTGTGATATGGACTTCAAGTTTGGGGCTACATACAGCACACCAAGAAGTCATCGACTTGCTGTCATCAATGCTTGGATTCCAGAAGATCCGATCATTGATAAAGAGGTCGAGAATCTACTTGAAGAGAACACTGCATATCTAAGATAGTTCCAAGGAAGTTCCAAGGAAATTCCAAGGAATGTCGCTGGAATTCCAAGGAAAAATCAACATAAGATAAGATAAGATAAGATAAGACTAGATAAGATAAGATAACTTCTTTGCGTGAGCAAAAAGCTCACAAATATAGACTCACTGCTGAGAAGCAAAAAAATCAATAAAAACAGGCAAATTTTTAAAAGACTTGTTTGGTGCTGTTATATTGGTATTAATCATCCAATAACTATCTCTTGGAAAAATCTTATGATAAATGCTACTGAACATCCCTCTTATAGTTATTTAGCTGAATTGAATGCTGAAGCAGTTATCTTGCCAGAGTTCACTCCAGCTTATTTAGGTGCAGGAACTAATGGAACTAAGTCTGTTGCTGTCTATGACTTCGCACAGTGCATAATCCAATTAGTAGGACAAGAAGATATGAAACCATCACAGGCAAAAGAATTCTTGTTCTTAGATGTGATCAGTCAATTAGAAAGCAAGAACTCCCCTATGTTCTTAATGGCTAATCCAATAATGGAAGAAGTCTGGTTTGATTAAAGCATTGGTCGGATACATCATCTCTTTATTAGTGATCATCACAATGTTCGCAATAGTATTACAAGACTTTAATGAACAGATGGAGATCAACAGAATAATGATTGAGATGCTTGATGGTGAACTGGATAAGATCCAGAGCATAGATCAACAGATTGAAGTTGAACCTCACAAACATAACAACAATGATCTTGTTGACCAGTATCAGTATGAGAAAGATTTATATAACCTCAACTGGCAACTTAGTGCCATAGAGGAAAGAGTTATTGAGATACAACGCAGACTCTCTCCCTAATGCCAAAGTTCTTTTGCTTAGACTGTGGAAAAGTTTCGCAACAAAGAAGATGTGAGATCCACAGAAATATTATAAAGAAGAGAAAACCTAGGTCGATAACTTATCGGCAAAGGAAATATCGAAAGGATGCAGTCAACAGACACATCGCATTGAATGGATATATCTGCTCTGGTTATAGGAGAAGACCACACTTTGCAACTGATCTGACAGCTGATCATCCAATGCCTACCTCAAGAGGAGGAGATGAATATCAAGATCTCATTGTCTATTGTCGTAGTTGCAACAGTTCTAAACAAGCAACAATCTGAACCAAATTAGTGGGTAGAAATGACCCTATAAGCTTAAGAAACTGCTGGGAACTTAGCAAAAACTGACACAAACAGACACAGAGATTGCAGTATTTATGGGGGGTAGGTCAAAAATGCAGGTATATAGGACACGCCGATAT
>Ga0209634_1000468_pt1 | contig 31645 bp, 40 predicted proteins | sample LinPmetageLP40_FD_184043 | JGI IMG/M metagenome (GOLD analysis project Ga0209634, IMG submission 184043) | Marine viral communities from the Pacific Ocean - LP-40 (SPAdes) (version 2) | ecosystem: Environmental > Aquatic > Marine > Oceanic | place: Pacific Ocean | collected 2010-08-26 | reverse complement strand
CTGGACATATTGATATTCTTGGAGGAAATTGTGACGTATTTACTGAACGTGAAAGTACATAATATGTAAATATGCTAAATATAATTAACAACATTATAGCTAAACCTATTATTGTTTTTTGTATCGTTATATACTATATAAATAATTTTTTCTCATCCTTCTCTCCCGTTCTACCATATAATCTATTTGTTTTCAATGTGTATAAAAGAGAGAAGGCTATTGCAACACCCTACAATATACATATATGGCAACCTGGAAATGAGTCACATAACCACAAATGAGTTACTATATTATCTATGGTTTTTATGGTATTATAAAGAGAGAAACTATACTTGTTGACATTAGTATTTCAAATAAATTATTCAAGGTTGACATTAGTATTTCAAATAAATTATTCAAGGTTGACATTAGTATTTCAAATAAATTATTCAAGGTTAATAAAAATAAATTTATTTTTATTTTTATTTTCTCACCGCTAAAAAAAGTATTTATATATATATTGTTCTAGCATATCTCTTTATTATTCTTCACCATCTGTGTCCGAACTACTAGCCACTTCCTCTATGACTTCTCCATTCCATATTCCTATATGTTCTTGCGATTTTCTATCATATACATCCCCTGTTTTCTTATTCAATATATATTTCACACCATTGTTCTCCCACGATTTTACATATTCCTCTTCACCATATTCCTCTTCTTGCAGTTCATCTTCACCTATCTTTTCTTCGTCTTTCTTACATTCTTGCTTATCCTCTTCGTCGTCTGTCTCTCCAAATAAATTTCCCATTGTTTTTTTGCTACACGATACTTTCCCTCTATCATCTGTTTCTACTTTCTTCTTTGCCTCTTTCTTATTTCGTCTTTCTTCACGCTCTCCCTTTCGTATCTCTGTCAACTTTGCTTTACCTCCTTTCAACTTCGCCTTTTCTCCCTTCAACTTTGCTTTTTCTGCTTCCTTTTCTGCTTTCAACTTTGCTTTTTCTGCTTCCTTTTCTCCCTTCAACTTTGCTTTTTCTGCTTCCTTTTCTGTGCGTTCATTATTTTCTTCTGCTGCATTTTCTGCTACCAACGCAGCAAACATATCTGGTGTCTCTGACGCTTTTCGCGGGCGACCACGTTTCTTTGGTGGTTCATCGTCAGATTCATCTGTGTCTGATGTCGCCGCCGTCTTTCGTGGACGACCGCGGGACGATCCTTTGTCTTCATACAATGATTCTGGGATTGTCAAACCAAACTTTGCTGCCTCACGATCCGCTTCTTCACGACTTATTCCTTTCTTTTTCAAAAACGTCACATAGTGCTTTGCATTCTTTCCATTTGTAGACATCCATTCATTACGATTGTCTACCGTCGGTATATCGTCTTTCTTCTTGCATGTTTTGCAGTACTCTTCTTCTTTTATTGGCGCATTGGTGCACTGCGAATACAATCCGTGTGATGGTCGTACTCCTTTACACCATTCTGAGCATACTTTTCCTGTCCATGGCAATGGAACACACGGCTTTCCTACCTTCTTTTTTTTTTCATTCAACCCCAATAACTCCTCTCCTTCATCCCTGCTGAATTCATATCTTTCACTCAACTTTCCTACCGCATCCTTTAATGCTTTCATCATCTTCTTGCTCATTCTTTGGTCTGACATCTTTTGGTTTCCTTTTGGATTCTTTGGGTTGCTTTCAATTCTTTTGGATTCTTGGGTTGCTTTCAATTTTTTTGGATTCTTTGGGTTGCTTTCAATTCTTTTGGATTTCTCTTCCTATTTGATTTTCTTCTTTTTGCATCTCTATTCTCTTACAAAGTATTTCAATTTTTTATTGTATTAGTTTATACCTCCAACACATACTGTTATCCGTGTCTGTCACAGCAGCAGCATCAGCCTCGGTAAGGTTTGCTCCACCAGCTCTTCCTAATACTTTTATTTTTTGATCACCCATATATTTATAATATGTATCCTCGGTATATTGTTGATAATTTGTTCCTGGTATATAAGCACCATTCTGTTTAGAATATATTTGTTTTCCATCTACTTTAAACTTTGAATCAAGTTCTTCGTTATTACATTTAAAACGTGAGTTTACTACCTTTGGCCATCCAAGTCGCCCATCGTATACATATTGTTTACAATCTATACCGTGTTCTTTCATTGTTACACCTATTTCATTATTGATACCCATAGATGGTATCCACTTTAATTTGTTTCCACCTGTAAATAAAAATCGAGTACCTTTGCCAGGCGTCCTACCAAAAATGTCGTTCCAATATGCAGGTTCTGAACCACTCATGCATCGCACACCAGTCTTACCAGGATTATCTTTATTAATTTCATCAATAGACCCCTGGTTTTCCAATCTTTGTTCATTAGATGGGTTTACCAATCCTGTATATAGATAATCGCCACAGCTGACCTTAATCCCTGCGTTCTCCGTCCAACCGTCCTTAGTCGCAAGGTCTGTGCTATTATATCTTTTTATGTTTCCATTTCCCATATACTTATATATATTATTCGGATTGTTATTTAGACGCTCTTTTACTTTATTATGCATTGGTTGGAGTCTGTCCGGATCACATTTAAAAGGTGTACCGACATTTAATCTTCGTGGTTCTATTCCAACAAATGTTTTTGAGTCACAGTTCACTTCTTTTGGTTTATACCATTCGGCTGGGTTATTGCCGCGACCTGGGTCAACCGATGGTTCAGGATTCTCTGGATCATCATTTAATATGCTTCTTACATTTGTCATGTTACCGAAAAATTTTAAGTTATCATCTCCTACATCGTGCCATTTGTCTGGTGTAAACCTATTATAAGCACTTTCCCAATTTATCGGTATTGTGCCTTCCTTACATTTTACTACTCTGTCACTCACGTCAGTTGAAGACGGCGTTGAAGACGGCGTTGGTTTGCCATCACCGTTATTATAATTTCTTATTTGTTTTTTCCATTTCCTTTGTTTTTTGTCGCCTGTTCTAACCCATTCATATTGATCAATGTCTTCCTCTTTTATATTATCACACTTTCCTAGTTGTCTTTCCCCATTTTTATATTTATGTATATATCTATGTCTTTTACTCTTATTATGACAACGTTTTCTAGCGAAACATAGTTCCTTCTTCCTATTTGATTTTCTTCTTTTACAAATTTTAGCAGCACAGAATTTTGAATTTTTATTGTTTTCGTTACACCCTTTGGGGAATTTTCTTCTACGTTTGCCTTCGCGTAATGTGTTGCGTTTGGTATATATTATATATAATAGTATAGTTATGAACACGATTAAACAAAAATTAAGATACATATATAATATTAATAAAAAAATTAATAAAAAAATATTTTTCTTATAAATGTATTTTATATTATTTAACATTTCATTTCTTTTAATTTATCAAAACAATCAATGCCTATGCCCACACATTGTTGGTTATTCTCCCAAATTTTACGTGCACAGAAGGTCTTTAACTTATCGCAACTAATGTTATAATTTTCTTCATCTTTATATTTACAACATTTCCCTTTACATCCTAAACTTCGCTTTTTACTAGAAATTACTGTATTCTTTTTACATACCCATTTTGTTTTTCCTTTACGTTTTTTACGTATCAGAATATAATTTTTTTTACCATATTTTTTTTTACATTTTTTTTTTATTTTTTTTTTTGATTTACTTATATTACCTTCGCTTGGTTTTTTATAAAAATAATATTTACAAATTAAACATAATAATAATATTAATAATAATAATATCATTATATATAATGGATAATAAAAAATCATTCATAATTTTAATAACTATAATTTTAATAGATATTTTACTATCATTCATAATTCCAAAACTAAAAAACTTTTCCGCTATAGCTATTATATTAAGTATATTGTTGTGGATAAATTTTATATGTATTTTTTATGCATTTAGTTAAATTGATATAAAATTATTTTTTTATAATTAAACAACAATGTCTGCTTCACAGTATGTAATAGATAATATTAATTCCAACGTCAACCAAAATGTATTAAACTTTAAAAAAAGAATATTAGATATTATCAGTTCAGTAAGGAGCGACGACGAAATTATTCAAATAATTAATGATTATACATTCCCGTTAATAACACATAGTGATATGAACAAAAAAAAAAGAACAAAGAATAATATTCCTATATGTGATAGATGTGAGGCAAAACGAGCAAGCGGTGAACGCTGTTCTAGAAGAAAAAAGGGTTCATCTATTTATTGTGGCACACACCTTAAAGGAACCCCTCATGGAAAAATAAACGACAAACAAACATCACTGAAAAAAGTTGAAACTATAAATAAAGACATTAATGGTATTATTTACTGCATTGATAAATATGGAAATGTCTATAATAATGAAGATATTCTTTGCGGTAAACCAAATCCTGATATATTGGCCCAATACGAAGGTAACTGGGACAGTGATAACATTATTATTAATACCTAAGATATTTTATATTCATCTTCTAAGTTCCATTCTTTACTAAGAGTATTTCTATCTATAATGTGACTAGATAATGCAAAATAATCTGAAATATCCTTTATGATATATTGTTCTCTGATACTATTATGAAACGTGTCTTGTTTACCATTTTTAACTATATTTAATACACCGATATACGCAGAATCATATTTAGATGCCCACTGACCCGTTAAATCTACTAAACGTGGAATATCTTTATATAATTCAGCATCGCTAGACTTAGATAGTTTAGTTTTTTTATCATCTGGATGATTTAAAAACATTTTTGTATTATTTAAAAACAACGCGAAACGGACTACACCACCTTTATCATATCTATTATCCCTATCCGTATTAATATAATCACTACGCTCAGTTTTACTTTTAAAAGACCAACCACCATATTTTACAGATCTTTTAAAATTATTAAAATAAAAAAAATTTCCGTAAGGAGTGAATGATGACTGTTGTACACCAAGTAATGTAACATATGATATTAATGAATGGTAACAACCATAGTATCCTATTCTTGGTATAGTATATGGCATATTTGTTTGATTCAATATATATATGAGTATTGTATAATTAAGAAATAGTTCACTTACAGATTCGTGTACATTGAAATGTAATAATTGTTTACTATTACATATTTCATACATTGATGCCCACCACAATTCATTTTTAGAATTGTACTTATTTAATGCCTTATAATTAATATCTAAATTAAAAAATACATAAATATCATCATTATATATTAAATAACCATTTGGGTCATCGTTTATTCCTGTAATATTATTATAAAATCTTTTTATTTCTTTCATTGGATTAGTATTTAATTTAAAATTAGGAAAGGACAAAATATCAATTTTAGGATGTTTATGTAACAAATAAACTAAAAAAGGATTATATTCGTTATTAATTATATTATAAATACATAAATGTATTCTAGAATTATTATTAATTTTACCATATTCGTGTGACAGAACAGTGCTTATATCATAAATAATAGATGGGTTCATATATGAATATATTATTTTCTTTTAATATTATCAACAAATTTTATTTCTCTAGAATTATAAATATATTCAATAATATTAGTTATTAACTCTTTATTATTAATAAACATTTTTAAACATTTTTCTAAATATTTTTTTGTAATAGGTTCTCTTACCTTTGTTTCAGAATGTATTAATTTACCATTTTGAGTTTCTAATACATCAATGTTACTACTTTTCATTTTATCAATAACATCAATTGATAAATTTTTTTTTGAATGTTTTAATTCTTTAATTTTTGTTTGTAGAATTTTAATTTCCTCATCTATGTCAAACCATTCTTTAACAGACGCCGATAGAGTATTTTGGTTCATATATTACTCCTTTTTTTTTATTTGATGAATCAAACAAAAATTACCAATTTTTACACCATTTAAACATCTTTGATTTTTCCTAATACCTGTGCCAATAATTGCATGACATCTATGTTTATAAATGTTATTTTTATGTTTATTACATAAATTACCATTACAAGGATTATTACAAGCAATACCTTTTCTTTTACCAGTTTTAAATATATGACTACATTTAGATGTATACATACAATGTCTAGACGGTGAATTTACGCCATAAATTTTTGGAAATTCATCAATTTTATCTTTATAAAACGGCAAAATCTTATTTTGAACATTTCTACAATACGGACATTTTAATTGGCATGTCTTTAAATGTTGTGTTTCGTAATTATTTTTATGAATCTTCTGATTTTTTAATTCCTGAAAAATAGATCCATAATTATATTTATGACCACACTCAAGTGTTACATAGTCATTTTGTAACACTGTTTGTGATATTAAACATATATTATTATCTGTATCTGTTTCATTTACCATTGTCTGCACATCATTCAAAAATGCATTCATAATCTTATATTATATTTAAACAATTATTTATAATATTTTTTTATTATATTAGTATATGGGTTTGAAACGATGGTCAGCACCAACATGGCGAGTAATGCATTATATAGCAGCAAATTGTAAAGATAATAAAATAGAATTAAATAAGGCTAAAAATATTATATCACATTTAGCAACAATTTTACCGTGTGTTGTTTGTAAAAGTCACGCAGTTTCATATTTAAAATCAAATAAACTTCACAGAGTTAAAAATAAAGACAATTTAATTATGTTTATGTTTAGATTTCATAATAATGTAAAAAAACGTACCACATATCCATTAGCAAATAAAAAAATATTAAATGTATACAAGAATAAATGTAAAAAATTTATATCAAAACAACTCAGTAATTGTCTTTTTATAATTAACATGGAAACAATACATCTTCCCAGACAAATGAATTTATACTATGTCCGTTCTAATTTAATAAATGATTATTTTAATAGAATTAAAATAGATTAACTATTAATATCACCAACTGGTTTACCGTCTTTATAAACCGTACACTTAAACGCTTGTGTTGAAGGACGTGAGCATTTAACAGAATCTGGTGAATTGGCAGAAAAATATGTATGTCCACTTGGACTATCTTTTTTCCCCTTAACTATAGCCCACCAAGCAGCACCCCAACTCATACCTAATAAAGATGCTAAAGCATTGAATCCTAGTTGTATGCGTCGTTCCGTCCCATTCATATCAAAGTAACTATTAATCAATGCGGATATTGTTAGAAATACTAAAACAAAAACCATTAGTAGCGGAAATTCCGCATCACGGGGTAAATTACTAAGTGGTAGGCAAACATATAACAATACAAAAGACATAAATGCCACTGCTAAATTTGGTGATTTTCTAAGATATGATGGCGTTTTAAATAATCCTGTTATAAAATTGTTATCAAATGCGCCAGAAGATGCATCTAAATCAGCATATAAATGTCGTGGAAAATAATCAATAAATAGGTAATTTAATCCATACAAAATAATTGTGCCAAAAATAAAAAATAACGCTTTCGTGTCACCATTCATAAATGAATTTATTATCAACGAAAATGTAATTATAATTGGTAAAAGTGTGATGGTTGCCTTTGCAACTAATTGTAATGATGTCATAAATGTCATTATATATTACTATACGAAAACAATTTTCATAGCTTCTTCTAAATGTTTAACCGTTTTAAATGTTATTCCGCTTAAAATACTTTCATCATACCGTTCTCTAATTTTAATTAAATCATTTTTGTTTTCTTCTGGAAATACAAATGTTTTGACACCCCCTTTAATGCCACCAATTACCTTTAATTCTAATCCACCAATAGCAGTTATATTACCTTGTAGGTTAATTTCACCAGTAATTCCTATATTATTCTTAACTTTTTTACCAAGTAATAAACTTAAAATAGACAATGTTATTGCTGTTCCTGCGGATGGTCCATCTTTTGGCACCGCGCCTTCGGGACAGTGTATATGTATTCCATCCTTTATTTTTCCAACATCTATATTGTTGTTTTTTAAGTAATTCCATGCCAGCGTTCTCGCAACTACCATACTTTCTTTCATAACATCTCCCTGTAGACCAGTTAGTTTTAGTTCAAATATTGTACTCGTTGGATATAATTTACTTTCAATCGGTATAATGCCGCCTTTTCCGAACGAATTTGCCCATAATCCATTTACAATACCAATGGTATTTTCATTTGGAATTTCTATATGTGTTATTTTATTTCTATCTTTAAAGATTTTTTCTTCAATATTCTTAACTGTAACTATATAAGGTATTTCAAACTCTTCTGATTTTAATGAAAGCAAATTTATTTCATTGATTATTTCAAAAAACAATTCTTTTAATTTACGAACACCGCTTTCAAACGTATACTTTTCTATAATAAAACGTATTACACTGTCATCAAATATTATTTTGTTAAATAAATTTATGTCCTTTGTAAGTTCGGGTATTATAAATTTTTTACTTATAGTAATTTTTTCATATATTGTCAATGGGTCAAATTTGACACGATGTATCCTGTCCAATAGAATAGGATCTACTAGATTTGGATCATTGTAGGAAAATACAAATAAAACATTTGATAAATCTAATGGTATTCCTGAAAAATATTTATCTTGAAATGAATCGTTTTGCGTTGTGTCAACTAAATGTGTTAACACACCAATAAGTTCTTTTCCATGCTCTGTATTACTAATTTTATCTAGTTCATCAATAAATATAATAGGATTCATACATTTGGATGTCATCAATATATCTACTATTTTGCCCCATGTAGAACCAACATATGTATAACTATGTCCATCTAATGTACTACCATTACTAGATCCGCCTATGGCAATTAAACTAAAAGGGCGTCTATTCCCATCATCATCGGTTAAACATTTTGCTAATCCTCTTTTCGCTAAACTAGTTTTACCTAATCCGGGTGGTCCTTCAAATCCAAAACAATATCCTGATTTTTTTCCAGATATCCATTGACCAATAATTCGTTCTATCTGTTTCTTTGCGTCGTTATGACCGTGCACAGAATCATCCAATATATTTTTAACACTGTTTAATTTATTTTTAATTTTAATTAAATTATTATTTACAGTTGTCATCTTATCACACACTGACATATAAGACTTATTGTCTAATGACTTTTTCATAATAAATAAATCATTATAGACATCTATATTTTCTTTATATTTTTCCATAAAGTTTTCTATGTTATTTTTTAACACATTCTTTTTTTTTCCAGAATAACATATTTTAGAATAATCTAACTTTCTTTTTTTTATTAATCCATTGATTAAACATATATTTATTATTAAATTATCTATTTTTCCTTTTAAATATTCATTTATTACGTTTTGTACATATTTATTTTTTTCAGAAACTATAGTTGTTTCATTTATTTGTTTGATATATGATTTTATTTCTTGTAAACACATTTTATCGCTATCTATGTCATCTACTTGGTTTGTTTCAATTAATATTGTTTTAATATCGTTAGATATTACTTTTAACATATTTATTATAGGTTCATTCCTATAAATACCAAATGGTATTTTTAGTAAACCTTCTAGGTATTGCCTTGCTTTAAATCCGCTATCTTCTGATCTAGAATTAACTTCCTTTAATTTTATCATTGCTTTTTCTTTTATTGTTTCATCTACTTTCATTAAACATATTTGTTGTTCAAATGGAATATTTTTTTCAGTTAACGATAAAACATTTGTATAGTCTAGTGTGTATTTCATAGCATCTTTAAAATAAACCTTTATATTCCAAGGCAAACTGTCATATAAGATAGTTTGTTCCGGTGTATCAGATGAATTATTATTTTCATTCGTTAAGAGATCGTACAATAAATATGACATATATTGTATTTCAGGTAGGTTATTTTTTATTAACATACAAATTAACTGTTTGCGTTGTTCATATAGATCAAATGATAAAAATTCCTTTACTACTTGCGGTATGTCTTTTTTTGTAATGTTATCAATAATATTTAAAAACCCATTAAAACGATGAATTAGTTCATTTGTTTCATATACAAAATATTCTTTAAGTGTAATACATTTTATATATCGTTGAAAAATCATTGTACATTCATTAGCTATTGATATATCAGTTGATGATATTTTTGTAATTGCATTTACTAAATACTCATTTGTTATAGACTGTACGTGTACATTATCAACAACGCCATTTACAATTAGTGTTAGTTTTTTTTGTTTACATTGAAAACATATTTTAATGCCTAATGTTTTTACATTAAAATTATTTGATGTTCTAGCTAAATCAAAACAATCAAACGTTTGAGAATTTTCAACAATCATAAAATCTTCAACGATCTTGTTTTTTTGTAATATAATTTTTTTATCATTAATTTCATTTAAATTAGTATTGTCTCTCCATTTTAAAATTTTATAAGATATTGGATGAAAATATTGTTTTAATAATAAATATTTTGCATTTGTCAGCGTATTTACGTATTGATTACCCAAACATACAATTAACGCATCTTCTAAACATTGTGTGCCATAATTTTTAAAAATATTTGAATAAATATCATTTATTGTTTGTAATTTTTCAAATGCTAGTTCACTTTTTTTAGCATTTATACTATTTATTATAGTATTGATCTCTTCAATGCTTTTATAACAAACATTTAAATCGTTAGTAGATAAAATGTTATATGATTTATATTTTTGAGCACTAATCACGGTTTTATTTATTAAATTTTTATAATAATGTATTTTTTTTGTTATAATTTCCTTTAATTCATTATTTTTTTCCTTCATATAATACTAAATTATATTAAAAATGTGAAATCATAATAAAATAATGGGTATTCCATGTTATTTTTCAAGTATTATACGTAAGTATAATAATATAATGTTAAAAAAAGATGAAACACGTGTAAAACCTACTAATTTTTATTTAGATTCAAATTCTATTATTTATGATTCGATAACAAAATGTGATATATCTCTTCCTAATTTTGAAAAACAAATCAGTGATGAAGTAATATTTCAGTTGGAACAACATATTTTTGATGTTAATCCAACTGAAAGAACCATTATTGCATTTGATGGTGTTGCGCCTATGGCAAAAATTCAACAACAGCGTGAAAGGAGATTTAAATCGGATTTAGAGAGAAAGATACGAAGTAAACTTTATAATAAAGAAGAAGCGTGGGATACTTGTAACATAACGCCTGGTACTAAATTTATGAAAGATCTGATGAAAAACTTGGAACAACATTTTTCAAAATTTGAAAATGTGGAACTATATTCATCAAACGAATCTGGTGAGGGAGAACACAAACTTTTCGAATATATACGTAAACACCCAAAACAACATAAAAATTCTAACACAGTTGTATATGGATTAGACGCCGATTTAATTATGCTGTGTATAAGTCACAACGAATATTGCGGAAATTTATACTTATACAGAGAGACGCCTCATTTTATTAAGGCCATTACAAAATCGTTAGAACCAAATTGCACATATTACCTAGACATATCAAAATTAATTAAATATATTCAAGCAGACGTTAGTGGAATGCTCAACGATTACGTATTTGTGTGTTTTATGTTAGGTAATGATTTTTTACCTCATTTTCCAGCACTTAGTCTGCGTACCACCGGTATGACAACATTAATCACAACATATAAAAAAGTATTTAAATCAGGTGATCACAATCTGGTAACAACGGATAAAAATATTATTTGGAAAAATCTACGCACGTTTGTTACAGAACTTGCAAAACAAGAAGAGAAGTTAGTTTGTGATGAATACATTGTGCGTGATAAATGGGAAAAACGTTTTAAATCGTGTAAAACAAATAATGATAAAATGGAAAAATTTACAAACATTCCTACAAAAAACAGGGAATTGGAGAATGTAATAGATCCATTCTCTCGCGGATGGCGTGAAAGATATTATAATATTCTTTTAGATATTAATCCAACGCCTGACAATATCAAAGAATTATGCAATAATTATTTGGAAGGACTAGAATGGACGTACCGTTATTACACAGATTCGTGTTATGACTGGCGTTGGAAATATAATTATTCATATCCACCATTGCTAGAAGATCTTGCGAGACATGTACCATATTATGATATTTGTTTAGTAGAAAAGAGAGAACCAATGCCATTAGATCCTCGTGTACAACTTTCATTTGTATTACCTATTAAATCTTTTAATTCACTCGTTGAAATAGATGATAATATAAAAGAGAAAGTTAAATCATTATTATATTATGATGATGTTAGATACGAATGGTCATTTTGTAAATATTTTTGGGAAGCACACGTTCAATTTCCTCATGTTAATGTCAACGAGCTTGAAAATATAATATTAAATTGATTATAATTATAATATAAATAAATATAATAAATGAGAAATCAGATATTAAGAGATGGTATTAAAATTTTGTCAGAACAATTTAATTTTTCATATGTTGATGCTTGTAAATTTTTAGAATTATCTAAAAAACGTAAATCGTGTGAATATAACCATCTAGAAGCAGCATTTGCTGCATCTCTTCTTTCACCAATTCAATCAAAGGAAGATATTAATACTAATCTAAAAAACAACCAAATTATAATGAATTCTGACAGTGAGTGTCAAGGGTATATTCAAGAAATTATGAATACCACTAAAAAAATATTATATGACGATATTAATAAAGCAACAAAACATTTTAGGGATAATATTACGCCAGCATCTAAAATATATCTAACTGGAAAAAAAATCAAAAATGAAACTATAAATTCACTTACATTATCACTTACAAAAAAAGAAAACAAGGCAGACATATTTGCAACACATGATGAACAATGTTGGAAAGGATATTCAATTAAAGAAACTAATAATTGCACACTATCTAACTGGCCACTTGATAAAATAGAAAAAGAAACCAGTAATACAACTATATTGAAGGAAACACGATGTAAATGGTTAACCGAAAAATGTAACATACATCGTGGTTGGAATAATGGTATTACAGACGAGGAGAAGAAAGAAGTGAGAAAAGCATATAATGATATGTTTAGGCAAGAAAATCCATATAAAAATAATATTGAAACATTTATAGCATCTATGTCAAACGATGACATTAAAAAATATTTAGCAACGGCATATGGTTCATCCGTTCATAAAAAAGTTAGTAATTTAGAAATGATCCAGTATACACCATCACATTGTTTAGAAAATCTCAATGCTATTTATGACTACATTATGTCAAGTAATAATGTTGTTGTTATTAAAGATGGTGGAACCATTAACATGATGGATAAATATAATGTACGAAGTTATTATAGTGACAATGCGGCAAAAATATGGCACTATTTTATGATTGATGGTAAAATTAAGTATCGTTCTGAGATTAGATGGAAAGGTAATTGTTGGGATAGTATGCAGTGGTTCTTTCATAAAATTTAAATAAATTATTTAATATTGTAATGTTGAAATGTTGATGCAATAACATTTAACACATTATCAACATTTACACTGTTGCCTGCTTGTTTATATGTTACACGATCATTACTAGACATTTTATATGTCTCTGGAAAGGATTGTAATCTCAAACATTCTCTCGGTGTAATATATCTTTTTTCCTTACCGTATATTGGAATTTGTGACATGGCAACAAGTGTTGGAAAATAACCTGATTTCTTTACACGTATGCCAGATTGTCGTAGTTGTATAAAATAATTAAATATAGAATCATTTTCTTTAATTGTACCAACTTGCCATTCAAGTTTGGCATATATTTCTCTCTTTGATATAACATCTTTGTGTTTTTGAGACCACACATCCCATAGCGCCTTATATTTTTTATACAATGGTTTATTTTTTGTAATATAATCTTGACGCCATTTTGCCAAGTTTTTAAATTCATCGTCTGAATAAGTGTTATAAAATTCATTTACCATAATTGTTGGTGATATTTTCTCACCAACTTCAAACTTTTTAATCATTTGTTCCCAACAGTTTAGTGTATTTTCTATATCTCCACTAATAAAGTATTTCTGGTCAATGGTATTTACGTCATCAAGAAATTGTGTAAAACTATCTCTATCCAACGGTATTTTATCTTTAAGCAACGTAACATCACATTTCGCAAATTCCTTTCTAACACATACAAAATATACGCGTTCCCTCTGTTGTGGAATACCATATTCATGCGGTGACATATTAAATATTTGAACAGCATATCCTGTTTTATCTAATTTTTCCAGAATATATTCTATTACTTCACCATCTCCCACTTTTAAAATATGTTTTACGTTTTCTAAGAACATAAAGCATGGTTTTTTTACTTTAGCAATACGGATAATTTCATCAAACAACAGTCCACGGTCATCATCAAACGTCTTCTTCTTACCAGCATTAGAGAATGCTTGACACGGAAATCCTGCACACAAAACATTAAAATCTGGCATTGTTTCCGGGTCTAGTTTTGTTACATCTGTGTATGGTTCTATTTTAAAATTATCGTTGTAAACAACACGACAGTCTTTATCCTTGTCACACGCCAACACACATTTGGCGCCCAATTTTGTGAGTGCAATATGAAATCCACCTATGCCACAAAAGAGATCAATGAATTTAATATTAGTTACCTTTGGCATTTAATATTATAATATAATAAATTATTAATTCAATTTAATATATTAATTATATTTACGACGTCTAGATTTTACACGTTTTGTTTTACGTTTTTTTGTTCGCGGTCTCTTAGTTTTACGCTTTTTGGAACGACGCTTTCTACTGCCCCCCCTCATCCCGTGTGAAGATGGAATGGTGTATGGCGTAACAGTTTTTATTTTTTTAATGGCTTCTTTGTAATTAACTTCGGTGCGCCAATTCCATACATTACCGCCTGCCTTATTTTTGGAATATAACTCTTCAAATACTTTGTCTACATCTTGTTTCCATCCCACGTCGTGGCGATAATATCTCGTTTTGTCCACTTCGTTAAACGCAGGATCATATGCTATAAATCCCATAAATTCATAATAACCGGGTATCTGTGCCATATCTTCCAACTCTATCTTATGCATATCCAATCTGCGTGCTATATATAAATATATAAGCATTATAAAATATCCAATACGCTTACCTTTTAAGAAATCAGGTTTAACGCCGGACACCCAATCACCCACTTGTAACGAATATATATATCCTTCTGTTGTTCCTCTCTTGGTTCTTGCTACCATTACATTAGCAGTCATAATTTCGTTATCTAGTGGCGCCCGTATTTTCGGCGATATACTTATAACTATAGTGTTTGATGTTTTTCCAGGCGAAGGTTCTATTACTAGTTTATAATTTAAATCAGTATTTGGTATACCGTTTGGTATAAATGGTTGAAACACAGTCATTGCGTCTATGCACGCTAATTTTACATTATTATAAAACGTATCTGTTCCTATTCTTGTTCCTGCTGCCGCGGTTGGACCATATCCTGCTATACTACCCACAGACATTATATATATATTAGAAAAAATAATATTCAGAAGTGTGATTATATAGTATATGTCACGTCCTACTATAAATCGTCCAGAAAGTATAGAAAAAATCCAAAACGAAGATGTTAAAACAGTAAGATCTAGTAGTTTAAAACCCGTGTACGATTATATTAAAAGCGACGCATCTATATTCTGCAAACTAATAGGAGATATACGTGTTGATAAAATTAATTATAAACCATCAACCGATATAAAACCAATATTGGTAGCAGATAGAAAACAAATTAATACGTGTATGTCAGTGTTGTCGGAATATTTAAACTGTCGTGAAATAAATCCTGAGTATAAATGTGAAGAAATACGTGATTTTTTGTTAAGAATTAAATGTATTTAGAAAATATTAATTATATATAGAATGGTTGACAAACATTTACTTAAAACACCATCTGATTTAAACGGAATGGAAAATATACTCAAAAATAATAAATTTATACTAATTAAAGCATCTGCAACATGGTGCAATCCATGTAAAAAAATAGAAGAACCATTTAAAAGAATAGTAAAAAATAAACTGGATAATAAAGTAAAGGTTATGTATGTTGACGTTGATGATGATGACGACATCGTAAACCTTTTTAAAATAACCAAATTGCCAACATTTATTAGCATAGTTAAAGGGAAGGTAGCCAACACAGACATTACATCAAATGTGAAAGATATCAAACAAATTGTTGATAAACTCAATTCGCACGCAGTTTTTGGATAAATTATAAGAATAATATATGGATGATGTAGATTTGGATCTTAATAATTATGATTTAGACGATGTGCTTAACTTATTTCATCTTAATCACGACTTTACATATAAAGACTTAAAGGGTGCTATGAAAATAATGCACAAGGTTCACCCAGACAAGTCTAGTTTAGACAGTAAATATTTTATATTTTTTAAAGAAGCGTATTCTATATTATTGGGGTTGTATAAACATAGAAATAGTACCAACAAATCATCATTTAGAGAAGATTATTATACAAAAGAGCATGCTATTAAATTAAAAAATTTTATAGATAGTGAAACATTTAATGAACAATTTAATACATTATTTGAAGAAACGTTTAGAAGAGAAACATATGGATATGATGATTGGTTAAAAAATGAACCTATAGACGATTATACAATAGAGAATAGAAATACTTATTTTGATAATAAACATAATAATATAGTTATTAGAAACAACGATGAAATAAAAGATATTAATAGTAGTATAGGAAATAATTATATAGATGCTAACAACGTTGAAGATTATTCATCATCAACATTTAATAGTTTAAAGTTTGAAGATGTAAAAAAAGCATATTCTGAAACATTTATACCCGTTAATGTAAATGATGACAGAATAGGAATGTTTAATTCTATAGACGAATTAAAACGTTTTCGTGGAAATGATAATATTAAAGAAATGTCTCAAACAGAATCGGAAGAATATTTGGAAAATGAAAAATATTCTGAAAATAAACAAATGAATAATAAGATATATAATCTAATAAAACAAGATAAAAATTATCAACATGAAAAACAAAAATGGTGGAACAAATTCAATAAATTATGTTATTAGTATATATGAAGATTATGAATTTAATATTATTTATAGTATTTATAAGTGTTCTTATTATTTTATACGAAAAGTATAAAATTAATGATATAAATAGATTAATAATTGAACAAAAACCTAAAACAATTATTACCAAAGATCCTTTAAAGGAACTAATTATTGAAAAATATATTTTCAATAAGAATAAAGAGTTTGACGACAAACCATTTATATGGTTACACATTGACTATGATTTAAATGCAAGACAATGGTTAGATTTTGGTTCAAGAAATTCACGAAATTTAAACAGACCATATATTAAACTGTGTTTACAACAAATGGTAAAAATGAACGGATATGACTTTAATATTGTTATTATAGACGACACATCATTCAAAGATCTAATTCCTAGGTGGGAAATTGACTTAGTTAATACGCCAGAACCTTTAAAAACACATCTTAGAACACTGTCACTTATAAAGTTATTATATCATTATGGTGGGATTATATGTCCACCGTCTTTCTTTTCTATAAAAAAACTATTGGGTGTATTTAATTTAAACGAATCATTCGTTTTTGAAACAGCACAAAATTATGGCGACACTATACATTTTTACCCATCGCTATTATTTATAGGTGGAAAAAAAATGAGCAATACTATAAAAAATATCATGGTGTTTTTAGAAGGTATGCAGAGAGATGACTATTATAGTTTAATGAAGTTCCACAAATTAACGAGCGAATATGTTAAAACGCTAAGAGAAAAAGATGAAATTACTCTTTTGGATGGTTCTAAAATAGGTATTAAAACAAAAAATAATGAATCAATAAACATAAATCATCTTGTAGAGGATTCTGACATAGTATTAGCACCAAATGCATTAGGTTTATACATACCACAAGAAGAACTTGAAGAACGAACACGGTATAACTGGATAACATATATATCAAAGAATGAATTACTTACAAGTGATACATTTATGGGGAAAACATTTAGTAAGTATTTAATTAGATAATTATATATGAAGAATGTAGTATAATTTGTAAGAATTATTCTGATACGTCCGTTTTGTTTCTATTGATATATCATATATACTAGAAATATGTTTAATTATTGTTATACATTTTTTAAAATCAAGACTTTCTAAGTATTTATGTTTTGAATTATGATAGTAATCTTTTAGTGATAAGAGATAATTATTTATACCATCAATATTTTTTTTATATAATTCATCATAAAAAATATATTTTTTATTATCCAGCATAGAAATATTTTTTATAATAGCCGTAAATTCATTTTTATCTGGTTTTTTTTTAAATATCTTTTTGTAGTTCATGGTATATATCTAATGTTATAAAATATAATTCTATATCATTTTCGTGGTGGATATTTAGTAATATTTTATATTTCGATATTATCTTAATAATATTATATTTTTTAGTTTCAGAAATTATATTTTCGCAAGACTTAACATAGTTATATAGCATATCAAACATATCTATCAATGAAACACAATTGTCATTAATTTCTTTTAATACTTTTGTTGCTTCATTCTTATTTTTATCATTTAGTAGTTTAAAATATTTTTCATAATTTATATTCTGATTTTTATTACATATTTCTGTAGTTATGTCAATATTTATTTTAGAATTATAAAGTAACAAACATCTTAAATTGTTTTTTAATAATAGCGGACACATTTCACTATTATTGACAATATATTCTTTTGTATCATTACACATAATCATATTATTTTGTTTGATAAATCTCTCTAAAATTATATATAATGAATTATTTGTTAATGGTTCTAACATGATTACAATGCTTTTATTTATAACATTATCATTGATTTTTCTTATATTTTTGCAAGAAAATATGTAATTTATGTTTTTATATTTATTCATTAAACAACACAATATATGTTGACTTGATTCTTTAATATAATCAATGTCATCAATAACTATTAATTTTTTAATGTCTTTATCTGTTTGACAAAACTGTTTTACTTCATTTCTAAAATAATGAATACTAATATCATTATAATTTTTAATTATTAATGTTTTAATATTATCTTTAGACAGTGCATATTTTGTTATTATTCTAATTAATTCAGTTTTCCCTGTTTCTCTTTCACCTACAAATAATATTTTTAAATTATGTTCTATTAATTTTGCAATATAACTTTTTTTTGTTTCATCCATAATGAATTCATCTAATTCCATAATATTAGTATTTCGTTGTTATTACTAAATTATTTTAATTTAATAATAATAGTAATGACAAATAATTATTATGAAATTTTAAATGTTAACAAAGATTGTAGTTTAGATGAAATTAAAAAATCATACAGAAAGTTATCTATGAAATATCATCCAGATAAAAATAACGGCGAAGATTCAAAAATGAAGGAACTAACAGAAGCATACAATATTATTGGTGATCCAATTAAAAAAAACAAATATGATTTAGAAATGTCCGGACCAAATCCAGAAGATTTAATTAATATGTTTTTTGGTAATGCTGGTTTTAACGGTGGCGGTGGTGGCGGTGGTGGGGGTTTCTTTAATCCCGAAATGTTTCAAAATATGGGTCAAGGAAGGAATTTTCATTTTTTTTCAAATATGCAAGATAATATATTTAACAACGTAAACTTTGTAAGACCACTTGTACATGGCGTGAATATTACTTTAGAAGAATTTTATAATAATAGTGAAATAAAAATGAATATTAAAAGAATGATTACAACAAACAATAATAGTGTAACGGTAAACGAAGAAATAACTGTTAATATTCCGGAAACATTGTTAGATAGTAATTATTTAATTATAAAAAATAAGGGAAATGTTATTAATAATAATAAGGGTGATCTAAAAATTAAATTTATATTAATGGAACACGATACATTTTCACTCTATAAAAATGATATTATTTATTGTCGTGATATAAAATTAAAAGACGCACTCTGTGGATTTAGTTTTAATATTGATTATTTAGATGGAAAAAAATATAAAATTAACAATACAACAAATGTCATCACGCCATCATACAAAAAAGAAATAAATAATATGGGGGTTTTCAAAAATGGTAAAAATGGTAAACTGATAATTATGTTTAAAATTTTATTTCCAGATAATTTATCATTGGAAACAAAACAAAAATTAAGTGAATTGTTATAATCAACCTATTCTTTTTGTAGAAATTGATGCTGATACTATATACAAAGAATTTTCTGTCATAATTAGATAATCTGTGTCGACTTTAAATATTTTCTGCACAGGTGATGTATATTCTTCCTCATTTTTTACTAATAATTTTTCACCATTTTCACGAACACCTATTATTATATTATTGTCACACGATTGTGCCCAATAATCTAATAAAATTGGTTTATCTTCAGTAATTGCTTTTCTAGATGCATGTTGTAAAGCAGACACGCTAGGGATTGTATATTTATTTTCATTATTTTCAGACATGTATTACATTATATATTTTTCTTTAAATACTTATATGGATAATCTATTTAACAATGAAATGTATTATGAAAAACTTGATTCTGATAAAATATTAGAATATATAAATAAGTTACAAACTGTTGTAGTAGAAGTTTTAAATGAGAAAGATAATTATGACATTAAATATATTAACGTTGGTATAAAAACAGTATTACACATTATGTATATTATTTTTATTAATACTAAAAATATAGATGTAACTTCATATTACGGTAAAACGTCAATGACATATTACTTTGAATTTATAAATCAGATATCTTCAAAAAATACAAACGATTATATCAATATGACATTACAAGATGCTATTATATTTGTTTATAAAAAAACAATATTTAATTTAAATTCTGATTATAAAAATAATAATAATAACTATAATGATGATATTATATTAAAACAAATATTTACCATAAATGATATTATAAACATGTTACACATTTATAATAATTATTCACCCATTAAATATAAGAATATTATAGAAAAAATCATTACTATAAGTAACAATGTTGACATATATGTCGTTAAGCAAATAATTTCATTATTAATAGACAACAATATAAATATTATAAAAATTTTTAATTTTGTTAATACTTTATCTAAGAAAAAAAAAATAATTATTAATAATTCAAATATATATAAGTATAACTATAACAATTATAATGTTAAATCTTATTTAGAAGATATACTGTCAACATAAATATATTTACGCTTTGTTTTCTTTTTTTTTTGCTGTTGCTTTCCGTTATTTAATGACAAATAAATTTCTTGATAATTGTCATATAAAATTTGTTTAACAAAGTTATATATAATCATTAATAATTCATCATCACATTTACCTACGATTAGAACACTGCCTGTCCTAAAAATCATAAATGACACTTCGCGACAATTACCATCTTCTAGTCCAGTTCCTTTTCTAAAACACTGTTTTGTGCAAACACATTGACCGTTCGTTTTTTTATTTATAACATTATCAAAGAACTTACATTGTATTCCGGGATAAGAACACGGGTCATATGTTGCGTGCAGTTTATAATTATATTTTAAAATACTAAATAATTTATTTCTATTTAAGAAATATCCACAACTAAAATTTGAATTTATCAATACCGTCTGCATTGTATTCGTTAGACCATGAATTTCTTTTTTTGTAATGGTGGTTAACAATGTTGTTATATATTTTATTGCCCGACACAACACATAGTTAGTAATCATCCCTGGAAAGGACATTTTACCCGTATTAAATATTTTTATATTGACCTCTCTGAAAACCTTATTTTCATCTTTTATTCTTAATACTAACATAAAACAATTATAAAACGCACCCTTTTGTTTGGTTCTATAATTTAATATTTCTTTATTAGACATGCCAATTGTTATCTTACTAACATTCTTAAATACACTTTGTTGTTCATCTTCTGGTTTATGATGATTCGTTAATTCCTTTTCAACGTGTTTTAAGGTAACAACTGACATCAAATTTTCATTTGTTCTTTTACTCATTAAGTTATCGTATTCATTTTTTGAATGACACGTGTATTTTATTTGTTTTTTTATTATACCTTCTCGTTGTTCCCAATATTTTATCATAGGTAAATCCCAATATACGTGATATATATTTAAAGATGACACATTTAGCAACATTACCTTTACTTTTGTAGATATTCTTATATCGCTAAATATAGGACATTCTTCTATTTCTTTTTTTTCTTTTGTTTGTACATTTTCAGTATCATTATTATCATTTACATTTAAATATTGTTCCCATTCTTGATCTAATGAAAACATTGTATTACTAATGATATTCTTTTTATTCTAATTCAATTTTCTTTATATACTTTATTTGCGCATTTAATAAATCAATAACATTGAATAAATTAAAACCTATCACAATTAATAATATTTTTTTAAATTAAATAACAGACTTTATTTTTACTATAAACAAACTAAGTAAAATATCATTGCTAATAATACTATTATGTATTATCATTTTACATATATTTATAAATTCGTTATCTATGTCAGTCTGAATTACATATTTTACTAAACAATTCAATATTTCAGTTATAGACATGCAGTACGCTTCGGATATTTTATTAATGTAATTTTTACATTTATCCATTTCTTTTAGTTTAATTTTATTAATTATATCTTTTATGTCATCGTTTTCTAAAATTTTTATGGTAGATATATAATTACTATTGGTTTGTATGTAATTTATCATACTACGTATATCATATTTCCACAAATTATAAATAGAAATTAATTTACTTTTAGGGCATTTTATGTTTTCATTTTTTACTATTTTACTTAATAATTTAATTACATTATTTTTATCACTCTTTTTAAACTGTAATTTTATAAAATTGTTACAAAGTGAAACATTTAATTTACATATATAATTGCACATCAAGCAAAATGTAACATTTTTTATGTTTGATTCTAGTAGTATTTTAAGTCCTAGTTGTGCATGTTCTGTCATATAATCTACCTCATCTAATATTACAAATTTGTGAGTATTTTGAAACAAAGATTTTGAAGTTACAAATTTTAATATTATAGAACGTATATTATCTATACCTCTGTCGTCTGAAGCATTTAAATGCATAGTTTCATAATTTTTATTTTTTATTATTTTATTATATTCTTTTATTATTGCTATGATTGTCGTTGTTTTTCCCGTGCCTGGTGGGCCATATATTAATAAATTTGGAAATATTTTATTTTTTAAAATATTATTAAATATTGTTTTATTGTACTCATCTAGAACAATGTCGTCTAAATTGTCGGGACGATACTTTTCAACAAACGGAATGTTTGTATCCATTTATTAAATTGATTTATAAATTTAAATTGTTTATTAATATAAATGAGTATAAATATGTTTGTTGGATGTATGTTTGCTGGAAAAACTACTACATTAATTAAAGAATACAATAATCATAAAGATACGAAAAGTGTTTGTGTTATAAATTATTATCACGATACGCGGTATGATCCAGAATTATTATCTACGCATGACCAAACCAAAATATCGTGTTTAAGATTAAAAACACTACAATCTCTTTTGATCAATCATTTAAATAATGATGTGTTTCTTATAAATGAAGCACAATTCTTTCCAGATCTTTATAAAGTAGTTACCGAATTGGCCGATACTTACGAAAAAGATGTATATGTTTATGGTCTAGATAGTGATTTTAAACGAAATGATTTTGGTGATATAAGTAAATTACTTCCCGTATGCACAACTATTACTAAATTGTATGCCGATTGTGAAATATGTAAAACAAAAAATATTGCCTGTTTTACTCACAGAATTACAAACAAACAACAACAATGTATTATAGATAGTTCTAGTTATATTCCAGTTTGTAGAAAATGCTACACATTTCTTAATTCATAATGTTACTTAAATAGTAACCTATTAACGTGGCAACTGTAGATGACAATACATAATAGATATATTCAGTGTGTGTATGTGGTATATTTGGCCATACTAAGACATTTATTCCTATTCCTAATAATGTTAAATATTTATTTTTTTTTTATTCCAATTATCATTATAATTGTTGAAATAACAGGGACTATGTAATTCATTATATATTTCTTAAATATATTTCTTAAATATATTAAAAAACTTTTCTATTATTGTTTATGAATAATAAAAAAACAACTGAACCTAAGAAGGAACCCAAAAAACGTGGACGAAAACCAAAAGGTGGAAAACTAATAACAAATGTTAGCACAGATTCTATCAATAATGTATCATACAAACCTAATATTATTTTACATTTACGATGCAAAAGTAGCAATAATGATAACCTTGCTGATACCGAAGGATTTAACAACGATAATATTTCTTATGACAATGTTGAAGATGATCCAATTATTAATAATAAAGATATTTGGAATAAACTTCGTATACTTAACAAAGAACTTCATACTAATAATATTAGACCGAGTAATTGTTGTTTTTGGGACACTTGTGAATTTTCAACACAACCGTGCTTTATACCAATTGATTTTAATAGAAATAATACTAAAGCATATGGAACATTTTGTTCTCCCGAGTGCGCTGTAGCATATTTATTTAATGAGAACATTGACACATCTACCAAATGGGAAAGATATGCCTTAATCAATAATTTATATAAAAATATATATAATTACGACATTAACATTAAATCTGCACCAGATCCAAGATTCTTATTAAATAAATATTTTGGTAATCTTACAATAACTGAATACCGAAATTTAAATACAAATAAACACAAGCAATATATAATATTGAAAAAACCTATGACTATTATTACACCAGAAATATGTGAGACTAATAACGAAATTTCAAACATTAAATCATTCAATCAAAAAAAAACGATGTTTAGTTAATATATAATATTATTGTTTATTAACTAATTACTATTTGTCAATGTTGGTTGTATTGGTTTTGTCTGTTTTAGTATATTACGCATATTTTTAATATTTTGAAGATTGTTCGGCAATTCTTTAGTATCTTCGTTATTTTCTTTTTTGTCTTCAATATCTAAATACTCTTTTACTACTAGAACAACGTCATTATTATGTTGACTTAGTTTTGTTTCTGCTTCTTCTTTTGTATAATTTGTTTGTCGCATTATAACATCCACATTTTCAACTGACACAAACTCCATATATTTACTATTATAATTTCTTTATATATTATATGCTACATGTTATTAATAAGTTATGTGCTCCATCTATTATATATTTTGGGTTTTCTATTATTTCGGCAAGCAATGATCTTTATAACAAACAATACGAAAACGCATTTATTCATTTAATGAGTTTAATTATTATTACATTCCTGCTTGATATTTTATGTAAAAAAGGATTTTCTACTATTTCGTGGCTTATCGTTTTTATACCGTTTATGTTAATGTCGTTGATAATTACTACAATTATATACATTGTTGGCATTAATAAACATGAACAAATATAATTAAAAAAATGCTTATAAATATTTTATGAATATGTTTTTATTTTTTATGCTTATTTCTTCATTATCATTTTTAACTTATATATATAGATATTATTTGTTTATCTGTTACTGTGAACTATACGATTATTATATTAATTTTAATAAAAAAAGTATTACTACACAAAAAGACAAATGCTTTATTTTTAATCATAATGAACACTCGCTGCGTGAAATAACTAAAGCACAATATTTTTATAATGAAAATAATGAAAATAATGATTATTTGACAATTATGGAACAAAAAGATCACTATATTATTTATCCTAACGACACGTTAGAAGTATCAGCATCACCATTTATCATCTGTGAAGTTACCTTTAATAATACACATTACGATATAACTAAATATTTAAAGTTATTTTATAATAAAAATAATGTTATTTTAACAAGACCTTTTATAACTTACATATTTTATATATTTTTTAATATAAAAATAGTTAATGCTGATTATTATACAATAAAATATATTGATAAAGATACCAATGAGAAAATAATTAATAGTGAAAATATAAATATATATAAATACACTATATAAAGGTTCAACTTATTATACTATAATGACCACACACCACCAACTTGATGATAAATGGGTTTTGTGGGCACACCTTCCACATGATATTAATTGGAATTTACAATCATATAAAAAAATTATTGGATTTAATGCATTAGAAGATATAATTGCACTAAATCAACATATTTCTGACTCAGTTATTAAAAATTGTATGTTATTTCTTATGAAAGATTCAATTACACCTCTGTGGGAAGATAAACAAAATGTGAAAGGTGGTTGTTTTTCATTTAAGGTTAATAATAAAAATATTGTTTCCGCGTGGAAACGACTTATTTATTGTTTAGTTGGAAATACTATTACACGTGACGACAAATTAAATAATAATATAACTGGAATTACAATATCTCCTAAAAAATCATTTTGTATTATTAAAGTTTGGTTAACTAATACAACATTTCAAAATCCTAGACTTTTATCAAATACAATTGGTTTACAATTTGATGGATGTATATTTAAAAAACATATAAATTAACCATTTAATGGTGGTAATTGTGCTAAACACAATCTAATTTTACCCAATGATGCAACAGAATATAATACTATCACCGGCAAATCGTTCTCTAAATATACCTCTATTGAATTACAAAGATTAGTACATTTTATAAAGTATGATAAATTCTTTAGCGAAAATTCACCTTGTATAACATTTACATCGTCTGGTTTTTCCAAAAACTCCATTATTCCTTCTTGTTCGGTTCTTCTTATTTCTGCTTCTGCGAAAGAACCCTTACACTTAAATATCAATTCATTTGCTACTGATTTTATTTCTAATCTGTCAGATAAATTAGACAAATCTCTAATTATCTTCTGAAAATCGTTAGACGGTAGGTTTATTATTGATGAAAATTTTACATCTGGGACATCTAGTTCTACTTCCTCCGGTTCTATCAATTTTAATTTTTGTATTTTACATTGATTTATTTCACCATTTTCAAATTTTAAACACAAATTTGTAACAATGCCATCAGAATAATCATCTTCTTCAATGAATATTGTTAATACATCATTGTTATCTATTGTATTTATTAACTTAAATAAGTGAAACATATTTACACCTATTGTTATCTTTGGGTATTTACAATAAAAATGTTCAAAATTTACAGCTTCTAAAAACATGTGAACTAATATCGTATGTGTTTTATCCATGTTTATCAGTTTTATACCTTCTGAAGTGAATGTAATATTTGATTCCAATAAGATATCTTTTAATGCAATCATTAATGTTCTAAAAGGTGCTATTTGTACTGTCTTTATTTCTAAAACATTCATATAGTTAATAATTATACGAATCTTTTAATTACTTTTAAATTGCTTAATTTTGTCGTCGCTTTTTGGTTCTCCGTTTTGTTGATCGTTTACCTTTTGATTTTTCTCCTATACGCACCGCACCGAATTTACCTTTTTTTGCTGTATATCCATGCTTTTGTAAACGTTTCTCTTTCTTTGCAGTAATACTTTTCTTTCTTGAAACAATTCGTCCGTGTTTGTTCTGGAGAAGATCTAATCTAATAAGATTACCCGGTGTTTTATACGCAGTTTCGTGCCATACTTGTGCACGCGAACCTTCCAAATGTTCATATTTACGTCCATTAATTGTATATTTACCATCTGCTCCTCTCATATGCTTCTTTACCATTATATATACTATTAAGAAAAAATTATGTATTGTCAATCGCTATTTTTAAATCCATTGTATTCCCTAATTCCTTCTTAATATCATTTTTATTCTTTTGTTGTTCTTTTTCATTTTGCCCACCCATTACCTGCTGTATCATTCTTAAATACATTTCGGTTTCTTTATCACTTTTGTTCCATTCTGGATATTGATTTTCCCATTCCTTTATTTGCTTAATTTGTTTATGGGATACCTGAGATATTGTTTTATCTAAACGCGAATGAGATTTATCTTTTTTCCATGTATCATCGTCTTTTATATAAAATTGCATTCTCTTTTTATCCGAACAATGTATTGGACGTTCTGTTGCAGGCATGTTTTGTAAATATTTATTAAATATATTACTTATACCCTTTACATAACCGTGATCTGTTGTATATTTCAAATCATCTATAGATATTTTTAAATTGTTAACAAATGTATTCATATTTATTGCTTCTTTGCACTGTTGATTTAAAAATACATTTATTGTCATTTTGTTTGTAGTATTATATGTGTTTCCTATATTTGGTAATATCTTATCTATCGTTCGTTTATTATCTGATATAGCATTTATTACCATTTTTTCTAATTTTTCTATTTTATTATCAGTTATACATATATCCTTATTTTCTGTAATGCCGTGACATAATTTATTATGTTTACATAGTCCACTCTTATACTTATATGTTTTATTACATATATTGCATATAAAATCATTCATTTTTGATTTATGTTTATTTGATTTTAAATGACGTAAGAAATCTTTCTTATTTATTGTTACAAATATACATTTATCACAACAATATTCTCCTAGATTTAAATGCTTTGATGTTCTAATGTGTCTATTATAATCTCTTTTATTATTTGTAAAAAAAACACAAGTTGTGCAAGAAAATGACCAACCACTCTTTTCACACGTCATAATATTATATATATATTAATTATTCTTTAAATTATGCTCTGGGGTTTTTTTGGGGTAAAACTTTACCCCATTTTTACCATTTTACCCCATACCACACAAAGTGTAAAAACCCAAAAAAACCGTTTTTTTACAGTCTGCGTCAGTCTTATCCATTATTATCCATTCCTTACTGACGCAGAAATATGTGATATTTGTTTAAAAAATCAAACATAACCAGGTAAGAATATTAATTTTGTATACTCCAAACTCAGTAAGGGGTAAAAAAAAGGGGCGATTATCCATTTACAAAATAACCATTTTTTTTTGCGTTTTTTGCGTTTTTTTCCCAGTCTCGTTTTTTGAAACAAACATAACGATTTTATACTTTCCCTTACCATTTTCGTTTTTTAATTTTTATTTCAAAACTATTTCGCCATATTGGATTTTGGACATTTTTGAAATGTCCAAAATTGAAAATCAAAAAAAGTTTTAGTGAAAAGTTGTTACTGAAAAAATTAACATATTAAATTTGTTTTTAATAACACTTACATTAATGTAATAATTATTCTATAAAACAGCGTTATTAATTGTAGTTTATTGACGACAAGCATTTAACTTGGTTTTAATAAATAATCTCTTTTTGTTTTTAATATACGTTTTTCATTCTCTGTTAAGTTGCATTTACCTTGTGTGTTTTTAACAAAATCAATTATATCACCACTAACCTGTAAAAGTTCTTCTGATATTTGTTTATTATTATTTGGATCTAATAATGTAGCTTTGGTCATAACACAATTTTGACATTCAAAATTACCATTACAAGAATCGTACGCGTTATCAAATTTACGTATATAGTCTTGCTCATTTATTGTACTTGGTGGATTTTTTACAAATAGTTTATTACACATACCATGTCTAGAATTACCATTACTAAAACATTTAGGTATTCTTTTTTTAATTCCTTCTTGTACGTTAAACATAGCATTGTATGCCCCATATAAAATTATCAAAAACGCAGTTATAAATATCATATTTTTAATATTTTTACTAAACATAATATTTATATATATATTAATTTAATAAATTCATTTACATACAACACCTTTGCTGGTTGATGTAAGTATTGTGTTTCCTTTACACTTTTTTACACATTTATATGTTTTACCCGTTTTTTTTACCATATATTGTGGAAACCATTTACCATCTGGCTGAAGATTTTTTGAAGCACATGTCTTCACTACATTTTTACATTCATCACTTTTACATACACCGGACAATGATTTTGTTTTAATACCTTTCTTACCACCTTTCTTACCACCTTTCTTACCACCTTTCTTACCACCTTTCTTACCACCTTTCTTACCACCTTTCTTACTACCTTTCTTACCACCTTTCTTACCACCTTTCTTACTACCTTTCTTACTACCTTTCTTACCACCTTTCTTACCCTCGTGAACAGTGAATAGTGTTATATACACACCATATATTATTATTAGTATTAATATTGTATATAATATTTTTGTTGTATTTGCGTTATACATTATATAATATGGTTTAGAAAAATATTATGTTTTATTTAATAATTTAAGTTGATTGTCCGTTAACTTACAATTTTGTTGTTTATCTGACATAATCGCTTTGAATGTATGCATATCTCTAGCTGAAATATTCATACGCTTGTTTTTAGATTTTTTGTCCAATGTTGCGGTTGCTTGTACACAAAGCTTACAACTTGTCTCATTATTTGTATCAATACATTTTTTATACATATTGATATAGTCACCGTTCACAGGTAATTTACTTTTATAAAAGTTGTGACATCCTATTCCTTTTCCTGAAGTAAAACAGTCATTGTTAATTTTATTACCTTCTATAATACCGAACGATAAATTGTATATTAAATATATAAACAGTACAATTGCTATTAAAAATAAAAGATTATGTATATATTTTTTAAACACATTCATTATAATATAAAAATATAAAATTTTCACTCTACTTTTATATAAAATACGTAATTAAGTTATTGCCATTCTTTCTAATCTTCCTGCTTGTTTACTTGTCAGTTTACATTTTTGTTCGGGTTTACTCATTAACTCGTCAAAATCGCCTAAATCATTCTCAGATATTGAGACATTTCCTATTGTTTTAGGATCAATGCTTGCGGTTGCTTCCACGCACATTTTACAATCTTTGTCGTTTTTACATTCCTTGATCATATCAAAATAGTTACCATCTGTTGGTAGTTCACTCTTATAAAATCTATGACACCCAACACCAGCGCCTGTCTTAAAACAATCATTTTTACCTTTGTTACCTTCTCTAACTGTAAAAAATATTTTGTAAGTACAGTAAATAAGTGTTAAAACTGCTAAAGTAAATAAAATGTTATGCATATTTTTTTTAAACACATTCATTTATAAAATATGTCCAGAAAAAATATTAAGAATTATTGTGATTAAATTGATTAAAATCCATCATTATCACATTGTGTATCCTCAGCGTGTGGACAGCAACCACCGTTATCTTTAAATACAGCATTCTGCCAGTTATTTGCGTCGGGTGTTTCTTTAAAGAAACTTTTGTTGTTTTCCACTACATTTCTAACATTGTTCATAAGTACACTTTGATCAGTAAGTGCCGTTCCATCATCAGGATTCCTACAAATATGCTCAGCCAGCCCAAAGGACACCCCAGTTTCGTCAGTGAGTTGTTTCTTCATCTCTGGTCCTGTTACCCAATCTCCTTTGATATTAGTGCCATCTACTACACCATTACATTTTTCAAGCAAGTTTACATCAGTACATTTGGTAAACGGCTTGTTTCCACTACCACTACCACCGCCACCATCACCACCACCACTGCCACTACCACTGCCACTACCGCTACCACCACCACCTCTACCTCTACCTCTACCTCTACCTCTACCGCTACCTCTACCTCTACCTTTACCTTTACCTTTACCTTTAGTACTTTTACCTTTAC
>Ga0209634_1000467_pt1 | contig 31655 bp, 33 predicted proteins | sample LinPmetageLP40_FD_184043 | JGI IMG/M metagenome (GOLD analysis project Ga0209634, IMG submission 184043) | Marine viral communities from the Pacific Ocean - LP-40 (SPAdes) (version 2) | ecosystem: Environmental > Aquatic > Marine > Oceanic | place: Pacific Ocean | collected 2010-08-26 | reverse complement strand
CGCAATAATATATTACAAAGCTTATTTATGCACTCTGATAGTTGGGGTCAATATGGGGAGGATACTAACGATCAACCTATATTATTGCGTTTTATTGAAAATTTAACAGAAGTTAGTATAGATAGTTTAAATCAATCCGTTAATCATAGTATAATGTGTCCATTATGTAGAACTAATAATAGTAAGGATGAAATATTAGATATTAAGGGTTCTGGAGAAAAATGTGTATGTTGTATGACTAATAATATTGAAATATATTTAGCTAAATGTAAACATGCTTGTTTATGTAAAACATGTTTAGAAGAGATTAAAAGAGTATAGTTTAATACCCCGAATAATAAATAATTTAAAAAAATGTATTATTACATATATATATGTTATTAATAGCTTCTGGATTATCTCTTGTAGGATTTTTTTATTATAATAGACATTATGTTGCTCTAAAATCCTTAAAAACGTTTACATATTTTGAAAAAATTATCAACGAAATGTATATTAATGATAAAATTAATGTAGTTGAAACTTTAGAATATGATAATATGGTATTAATTAAATATAGTATAAATAACAAAATATATAGAACATTAGAAGATAAAAATAATATTACTTCAATAGATTTACAAGATATTAATTTAAGTTCTAATATTTTAGCTATGAGTTTGACTATTAAATCTAAAAATAATGTATTACTAAGTGAGTTAGATATAACTGATTTTATTAATAGTTTTATTATTAATAATAAATGTATTAATCTAACAAAAAATATGAATTTTATATGGTTTAAAATATTTAAACACTATTTTAATTTAAATGATTTAAATTACGAAAATAGTATGGAGTTTATATATAATATTATAGATAATCAAGCTAATACTTTAACCACAAATACACTTAATATTAAAAATAGAGAGATAGAAATATTAGATTCATAATTTACTTAAACAATTTACAACTATACAAAGTATAATGTACAGTTTTCTTCTTTTAAGTTTTGGATTTATATTTTATTATTTTTTTAGACAAAGTGAATTAAATTGTAATGGTAGTTTATTAAAAATAAATAACAAATATAACTATAGAAGATTTTTAGGAGAGACCAATATAAAAAATAATTTAGATAAGATAGTGAATGATTTACAATTAATTTCTATTGGATGTTTTGGTGATATAATTAATTATCCGATACTATATGGAAAGGATTTTTCAAATAAAAATATTATAATTATATACGATGCTTTAACAAATGAACCAATAAGTACCAATGTGTCTTTTAATTGGAGATATAAAACATACAATATATATCATATTGGATTATTTGTAATTTTACCAAAATATCAAAAGAAAGGGTTACAAAGTATAATGGCTAAAATTCAATTTTATAATTTATTAATAAATAATTTTTATAAAACAATATATTTAACAGACATAGGTAGGTCTGCAACTGGATTTAATAAAATAGATAACCTATTACCTGTAAATTTTCCATCATTAATAAAAAAAAATAATTCAAAAACAATAAGTTTATTCAAAGATATTGCATTAGAATTTTATAACAAGCATGCTAAAATATCAGCTGGTGTTTCTGAAAAATCAAATTATATAAAGGATTTAATGGTTATTAAAAATAGTAATATAAAGGAAGGTGGTGGATTTTATCAATTATTAGAATATTTAGATTGTAAAGAATCTAGAAACATGGACTACACTAATTATGTTAATAAAATTTGTCCTAACTTATCCGATGAATTTATTATTGTTGGTAAATTAAATTTTTTAAATTTAATCTTGTATAATTTAAGTTTTTAATGGTTTACAAATAATATTATATGCTTCTGTTTTTAATGTTTCCCAATTAGAATTTTGTATTTCGTTATGAATATAAACTTCTACTTCATTATTCATTTGTGTTATTAAATCAACTGTATCATCTACATCTAAACCTATATTACGTTTATATATTAATGTTAATGGTATTATAGGTATATTATGTTCTGCACATGTTCTAAATAAGCCAGATTTGAATGACTTGGGATGACCATTCTTAGTACAAGTACCTTCTGGAAATATTAATACATTTTTTTTCTTTTTTATAAGTTGTGTTATATTATCTTTGATATCGTTACCACTACTTTTATCACCTCTTTTATATGGTATAAAACTAAAAGATTTAAATATTATTCTCTGAAAGTGAGATAAAATTTTTAATAAAATGGATTCTGAACATTCTCCGGTAATTAAGTCATTTTTAACTATAGTATGTATATTATTACACATATTGTATATTACTATAAAATCACAAGCATTTTGATGATTTGAAATAATGACCCGTCCCTTTTGTTTCAGAATATCTTTGTCACCATGTATATTAATTTTTATATTTACTAGTTCATTCATAATGATAAAAATTTTGTTAAAAAATAAACTATTAATAGTTGATGGAAATATTGTATAAGACAAAATATTAATAAAAACAATGATAAATAACAAAAATAATCTTACTTTTAACATAAATTATATCAATAATTTAAAGAAAATTCATAAACGTATTTTTTAAATTATACATTTAAATATATAATTATTTAAGAATTATAATATATTTAAATGAAATGGTTTTATTAAATAACACATGGATACTTTGGTTTCATGACCCAAATGATTCTAATTGGAAAATAAATAGTTATAAAAAAATAGCAAATATAAAAAGCATTGAAGAGTATTGGGGGTTATATGAAAAATTATCAGAAACAGTCGTTCAGAAAGGTATGTTTTTCTTAATGCGTGAAGGAATATTACCCATATGGGAGGATGAGAAGAATAAAGATGGTGGATGTTGGTCATTTAAAATAGGTAAAAAGGATATATATAATGCATGGGTTGAGCTTTCTATTAGTTTATTAGGTGAAACCATAATGAAAGAATTGCAACATAGCACTACGATTACAGGTATATCCTTAAGTCCCAAAAAAAATTTCTCTATAATCAAAATATGGAATAATAGTTCTGATAAAAATAAGTCTAATTTATTATCAAGAAGGATACCTCATCTATATATATGTGATAGTATATATAAAGCTCATAAAGATAAAAATTAATTATGCGTTCATATCCTCATATTTAGGTGCTAAACATAATTTTATATGTCCTAATGATGCTACAGTATATTTAATAATAAGTGGATAATCATTTTTTAGATAAATTTCTATAGAATTACATAGGTTTGTGCATTTGCTAAATAACACTAAATGTTTTAGAGCAAATACACCTTGCACTATTTCATCTGGATTTTGATTCTTTAGAAATGACATACCACTATTAGCTTCACCTATACATGTTTCTTGTTCTGCAAAATCACCTTTACAACTAAATAGTAATTGTTGACCTACGCTCTTGATTTCTATATCGTCTGCCAAATTATGCATATCTCTACATATTTTCTGAAAATCTGTTGACGGCATAGTAATAACCGATTCAAATGTTGCTGGTGGTATTTGAATATTAGTTTCATTTAAATCCATTAAATTTAGTTTATAATCTGTTACTGAATTTTTTTCGCTATTTTCTATTTTAATACCTAATAAACTTTGATTCTCTTCTTCTAAATATAATGTAAGAGTATCATTATTACCCATTGTTTTAATTAATTTAAATAAATTAATCATATTAATACCTAAAATTACTTTATTTTTACAATAAAATGATTCAAAATTTTCAGAATTTAGTTTTAAATGTACTAAAACTGTATGTGATGAATCCATAGCCATTACTTTAATACCTGTATTATCTAGTTCTAAATTGGCATCTGTTAGAATTTCTTTAAGAGCCTCAATTAGTATTCTAAAGGCCGATGATTGTACTGTTTTTATTTCAACTATATATTTATCATCCATTGTTATGTTTATATAAAAGTATTATTCTTTAAATATTATTTTTTTAAAATTAAATTTATTCTATTTGAATTCGAGGAGATGATGTTTTAATTGGACCTATTGAGTGGGTGTGATTATCTCCACTTACTGGATTAGAACCAGCAAAATCTGGTTCAAAATTGTTACTCAATCCATATGTATTTAATGCCCCAGCTAAAGACAATACAAAGCCACCTATTAAAATATTGATTTCACTACTACTTTTTACAAAGATATATACACTTACTAAAATTAATAATGATATAAGTATAATTGTCATGATATCTTGTGCCTTTCTTGATAATCTATTTCTAAACTTTCCATGAAATGTATTTTCATCGTATTTGTTTTCTTCTGGTTCATCTTCTATATATTTATTTTTAATTTCAAATAATGGATAAATTATCTGAGTTACTTGTTTATCAAATAATAGAACTATAGGTATAATTACTATTATAAAAAAGAATATAAAAGATAAAAATTGTATCCCAAATCTAAATGTTAATAATAATAATGCTAATAAGAACATTAAAATTATTAAAATTGTTATACCCCTCTTTTTTTGATATTTTCTTTCATTATCGGATACTTGATTCATTTTAGCTATAATAGGTATATCAGTTTCATCTATATCATCTTCATAATCACCTTTGCCAGTTTTAATTATATCCGAAGACATATAAGTTGTACCACTGCCATGGCCATGACCATGTTCTAATGAATGCCTATGATATGTAGAGTTATCATTCTTTGAATTAGAATTAACCATATATTATCATATAAGATAAAAATTGATTTTGTTTTGCTATTTTATTTAATTAATTACCATGAGAAAATTAGTTATTTCTAATCTAAAAAATTTATATGTTAGTGTTGAGTATCTATCTAAATTACAAAATATTAAATTTACCCCATTTGTAGTACGTGATGATTTTTCTAAAGAGCAAATCAAGTATGTTAATAATTATCTATGTAATGTTGTAAAACATCCCCATTATCAATATCTTAATAAAGGAATAGACCTGAGTAAATTAAACTAAGGTTTATTCAGTTCTCTAATAATTCTATTTTATTTTTATTAAAATATGATAAAATTATTTTTTATTTATATAAATAAATTTAGGATATAATATACAACTACAAAAACACCCATTTGTAATAATAACACATTATCATCCGAAAGTTTTTTGAATGTTTTCTTAATAATTGCTAAAGATTCTTTGTGTGAAAGAATATAAAATACACACCCGAATACTAAAGCTTTAAGTAATAAGTCAGTATTTATCAACCCAGATGAACCCTCATCGACGTCATCGACGTCATCGACATATTCATTATTCATATTTAAAGGCGAATTGACAGGTTCATTGACATTAGCATTTAACGATACTTCTCCGTTATTAGCGTTGACATTACTATTATTCATATTAACTAAATTTCCGTTATTCATACTATTTTCACTATCTATAACATTGTTAATATTCATAGAATCGTTAACATTCATAGCATCGTTAACGTTTCCAACATTAACTGCATTTTCATTATAGCCATGACCACCATAAAATGTCTCTACTGGGTTTGGTTGAGGTGGTTGACTTGGTTGACATTGAGGGTCAGAGTTCTGATCGAATTTACAAACGCCACCAGTCTTATCATTGGTACCCCCACAATAAGTTGGATCTACAATACCACAATTATCTGGATTAAAACCGCTTTGGTTATTTTGTGCCGAATTTTCTGAGTCCATTGAATCCACACAATCCATACCATCCCAAGTACACGAATTAGATGCATCGCACACTGCTTGTCCATGAGATGCGAGTTCACCGCAATTTGATTGTGCACCAGCTTCAAATCTCTCCATATTTCCTAATGGTGCTCCAATATCATTTCCATTATTAAAAGCTTCTATATTCATTTATAATTAAATATAAGAAAAAAATTTTAGTTATAAATTAAAATATAAATTTAATTAATAAAAAATAAACAATAAAATTATTATATAATAATATTTTAATGGTTAATATTATTAATATTTTTTTTATTTTATTTATTTTAGTTATTTATCTAAGTAATGTAAAAAAAAATAGAGAAAATTTTAAAATAAACACAAAAAAAAATTCATTAGATAATAAAGTAATTTTAATAACTGGTTCAACAAAAGGTATTGGCTACGAATTGGCTAAAACCTTAGTAAAATATAATTGTAAAATAGTTATTAATGGTAGAAACAAAAAAAGCGTTAATAAAGTTGTCAAAGAACTAGAAAAAACTAGTGATAATATTTTAGGAATACCTGGAGATATATCTATTGAGAAAGATGTAGATAGGATATTTGATAAAACAATTGAACACTTTAAAACTATCGATATTTTGATTAATAATGCAGCAATAATTAAGGGTAAAAAGGATTTATCTGGCAAGGACTTTAAAGATTGGAAATCTGAAATGGATGTTAATATTAATGGGGTATATCTTATGGCACAAAAGGTTATTAAATTTATGAGAAGTAAAGGAAATAAAGGACGAATTATAAATGTAAGCTCTCATGCAGCTAAATTAAAAGATACTAATGTAAGATCCGGTAGCCATATTTTATCGAAAAGCTTTATTGAAAAAATGTCGGAAATATTAGCTGACGAAAACTATAGATATAGAATATCTATAACTACTATTAGAATTGACGAAGATATTAGCACATCAAGTTTAAATTTTTTACCATTTGAAATACCTAAAAATATCACATCCTTAAAAAAATTATCTAGTATTGATAGTTTTTTTGCTTCAAAACCATCAAAAATTATACCAGTATTCTTATATGCTATGAAAGCCCCATTTTATGAAGTTTCTGGTAAGTTAATATCTACATCCAGTTATCTAAATAATCCTGAACTATCTAAAATTGTTCCCGCTCAAAAATTATTATTAAATGATAAACTCTATAATAGTGTTAGACTTACTAAAAATATTAATTATAATAAAAATCCAAATATAAAATTATTAGTAAAACAAAATCCGATTGGATATTCGCCTGAAGTAGAAAAACTGATTAAAAATAAAAAGTTTAAATTTAATTATCTTAATAATCCAGCAATTAACAAATATAGTCTATCTAAAATAGTTACTAAAGATTTAAAACTACAAAAAAATAATATATCATTTTTTAGAAGTGAAATAGAAGCACTTAGAAAAATAATTGATTTATTTATTACTAATTATGGAGAGATAATAGTCATATATCCTAGTTGTGCCAATGTGTTTATTATTTGTAATGAGCGGAAAATTACTCCTAAATACACAGTTTTAAAAGAAGTATCTAAGGGAGAATTACAACCTAATTTTTATTATATTATTAAATATATTACTTCTAAAACTAAATTAATATATCTTAGTAGTCCTAATACTGTAACTGGACATAGTATACGTACAAAAGATTTTGAAGATTTTCTTGGAAAAATACCTAAAAATATTCCTATTTTAATAGACCAAAGATACGTCGAATTCTCCGAGAATAAAAAATGTCTTAATCCGCTAAAATATCTTGACCAAAATGTTATATCACTACGAAGTTTCAATAATTTTTATGCTATACAAAATTTAGAAATAGCATATATCTTAGCTAAAAAGGATATATGTGAATTACTTAATAAAAGTCAAGTTTTAGATAATCAAATAGATGATTTTAATGAAAGATTAGCTATATTAGCATATAAGGATATGAAACATAACAATAAAGTTAGAAAGTATATTCGAAAAGAAAAAGAGCGGCTTTACAAAATCTTAAAGGATAGAAATATAAATTTTTTCCCTAGTGAAACTAATTATTTTTTAGTTGAAACTAATAAAAATCGTGGTCTTATTAAAAAGGATTTAGAAAAAAGAGATATAATTTTATATGAATCAGATGATGCCTATAATTCTTATTGGACATTACCTATATCTGATAAAAAAACTAATAGTAAAGTAATTAATATTATCACTTCACATATAAGTTAAAATTGAAATATTTAATACACAATCTAATATCAAAATGGAGTATAATAACCAAAAACCATTAAAAAGATTTATATCATCGGATAATTCGTGTTTATTCAATGCTATAAATTATGTCTGTAATAAAGAAAATCATAATGATAATTCTGCTAATATCCTAAGAAATATAGTTGCAAATGAGATAAAATGTAATCCTAAAAAATATAATACAACATTTTTGGGAATGTCAAATCTTGATTATCAAAACTATATATTAGATTCTAAAAACTGGGGAGGTGCAATAGAACTTGATATACTTTCTAAATATTTTAAAAATATGATATGTGTTTTTCAATTAAAAACATTGAAAAAATTATGTTTTGGCGAGGATAAAAATTATGAAAATAAAGTATTCATAGTTTACGATGAAATGCACTATGACTCTTTAGTTCTAACACATGATGAAACTAAATCTTTTGATTTAGATATAACCAAATTTCAAACAGATGATATGAAAGTAGACGAATTGTTTTTTCAACTAGTATATGATATGTATAATAGTGAACAGTTTACTGATTTTAGTAGTATAAAACTTATGTGTTTAGACTGTATGACTAAATTTACTGGTCATACCGAAGCAATAGAACACGCACAACTAACTCAACACCAAAATATGACAGAAATAGATTACTAATATTTAGTTATTAATAAATTTGATTTTTTTTATATATATATTTAATATTACAATGAGTTGTTTATTAATAATAGATATTCAGAATGATTTTGTAAACCCAAAAGGTTCTTTATATGTTCCAGATAGTGAAAAAATTATTAACAATATTAATAACTATATTTTAGAAAAAAGAAAAACGTCAGAGATTATCTATACTAAAGATAATCATCTAAAAATAAATTCGCATTTTAAACAACATGGTGGAGAATGGCCGATACATTGTATGGAAAATACTTGGGGAAATATGTTTTATCCTGGATTATTAATTAGAAGCGAAGATAAAATCGTGAAAAAGGGTATGTATGGTGATGGTTATTCAGCATTTAGTGAAGTCTGTTTAGATAGTGGTAAGAAAATAGAATCATCATTTGCAAATTATCTTCATGCCCAAAAAATAACAGATATTACTATTATTGGTATTGCTTTTGACTATTGTGTATTGTATAATGCTTTAGACGCTAAGGAAAGAGGGTTTAATGTTTTGGTTGTAAAATCATTAACCAAGTCTGTAAACAATAATAATGATAGTATTAATACACAACTTTTAAAAAAATATGGTATAGAATATATAGAATAAAAATATTTATAATATTTAATGATACAATTTTTTATTATTTTACTATTAAGTCTATTATATATTATTAATAAAAAAGAAACTTTTATTACCCAAATGAAATTATCAAGTAATTCTTTCAATAATAATGAAGTTTTACATAAAAAGTATATCTGCGAAGATAAAGTTGGACTAAATTATTCACCCCATTTTTCTTGGGAGAATATTAATGACTCGAATATTAAGAGTTATTCACTTTTATTTGAAGATTTAGATGCACCACATGTCAGAGATACTAATTGGACTCATTGGTTAGTACCATTTATAGAAAAAAGATCTGGTAATTCTATACACTTGACTGAAACAATATCTGACGGTAAATCAGAATTACTCATAGGACAATCCCAAATAAATATTAGAAGTGGTATAAATAGTTGGGATATTCATGGTTATAGAGGTCCATGCCCTCCAAAAGGTTCATCACACAAATATAAAATAACTGTTTACGCATTAGATATAATTATAAAATCTAACAAATATAATCGAAAAACATTTTTAGAAAAGATAAATAACCATATACTATATAAAGGTGAACTACATTGTACCTATCAAACTAATTGATAAATTGTCAAATTATCTCTATGTTTATTAGAACCTATCAATTTAGGATGAACTTTAGTAAATTTATTAGACTTATACAATGTTCTAAATACACTTTTTTTTTTAATGTTTAAAGCTTCGCTAATATTCTTAGCTGACAAATACACATTTTGAGAATTATTAAACTTTTCACTAGTAAAATAGTTTACTATACTTGATACGTAATTTCTACTTTCGGATGTATTAGACTGCATTTTTTTTTTATGCTCCTTTTTTTTTAAATCAATTTTATTATTAAATTTATTTAAGCAAATTAAGTATAGATAATAGTAAATGTTATTGCAAATTATTAGAGATTATTACATTACTATTATATTCGGAATATTTAGTTATTTTATAATTAAGTTTATAACTAGAACAAAGATATTAAGTTTAAATATTATTAGAAACACAACAGATAGAGATAGGTATCATGGTAGTAAAATACCAGATAATATTGATACCATAGTTATTGGTAGTGGTATAGGTGGATTGAGTACCGCTGCCTTTTTAGCAAGAAAAGGTCAAAGAGTTTTAGTATTAGAACAACACTATATAGCTGGAGGGGGTATGCATTCATTTGAAGACCATGGTGTAGAACATGAAACAGGTATACATTACATAGGTAATATTGAGAAGAGAAAACCTATATTAGATTCAATTACTGATAAACCTATCGAATGGTGTAAAATGGGTAAAGATAATGACTGGGTTTACGATGAAATAGTTATTAATAATAAAATATATAAGTTTAGAGCTGGAACTGAGAATTTTATCACCGATTTAGTTAGGCATTTTCCAGATGAAGAAATAAATATTAGAAACTATATTAGCTTAGTTAAAACAGTTTCTCAAAAGGACTTGTTTTTTAATTTAAAAATGGTCGAATCTAAATGGTTACAAAAAATAGGCAAATATTTTATATCTAAAGATTACTATAAATATGTTAATAAAAGTGCTTATGATGTTATTAGTACATTTACAGACAATGAAGAATTAAAAGCTGTGTTAGGAGGTCAATTTGGTGATTATGGACCAACACCTAAAAAGGCTAATTTTTTCATACATGCTTCTATTGTAAACCATTATTTAGAAGGTGGTTATTATCCTAAAGGTGGTACAAGTGTGTTAACTAAAGGAATTATTCCAACTATTGAAAAAAATGGAGGACGGGTTTTAGTTAATAAAGCGGTTAAAAATATATTAATAGAAAATGATGTTGCATATGGTGTTGAATTAGATAAAGGTGAAAGAATATATGCTAAAAATATTGTTTCTAGTATTGGGATAAAAAATACATTTAATAAACTGACTGTAGGTTATGAATCAAAAATAAAATCTAAAATATGTGAAAATTATAGAAGTTTGTGTGATAAAATTGGCGATTCTACCACATTTGTCTATTTATTTGTTAACTTAGAAGGAAATCCAGATGATTTAGATTTACGAAGTTCTAATATTTGGGTATGGCCCAATCAAGACTATGATAAAATGATTACTGATTTTGAAGAAGATTACAATAATAATCCAATGCCTATGTTTATAGCATGTTCATGTGCAAAAGATTATACATGGTCTGAGAGATATCCAAATAAAAGTAATGCAATAATTTTAACCATAGCAAAAAAAGAATGGTTTGAACAATGGGAGGACCAACCATGTACTAAACGTGATGAGTCTTATAAATGTTTAAAAGATATGTTTGCCCAAAGGATGTTAACAGAAGGATTATATAAATACTATCCTAAAACTGAAGGCAAGGTAACTAATTATGACATAGGTACACCTTTAACTAATCAGTTTTATCTGGGGGCTTACAGTGGAGAGGCATATGGGTTAAATTGTAGCAACTACAGATTTTCAGATGGATTTGCATTACAACCTAAAACTGATATCAAAAATTTATATCTTACTGGTCAAGATATAACAACTCTAGGATTTACTGGGGCTTTAATGGGTGGCATTCTAACCGCGCATTCTATTTTAGGATATGGAAATATATTAGATATAGCACTACAAAATAATATTATAGATGATTTGAAAATTAATAATGTAGAAAGTGGTATAAATTATTATATATATCAATTTCTAAATAAATTTTTTAAGTATATGAGATAATATTTTAACTTTTATAGTTTTGTTTCCAGTAACACCGGCGGCGTAAGTGATTATCTAAATGACATTTGAATTCATATTTTGAAGGTGGATAATTTCCTAATCGCCTCTGACAATCATCTTGAAGTTGTATTTTTTCGCGATTAAGTCTACCATATTTTGGTGGACAAACATTATGGTATTGTTGACTTCTTAAATATGTTCCTTGAAAACAATTTTGGGATGGTAGACAGACTCTAGGATGATAAAATTGGCCAAATGATTTACCGTATCCATAATTAAAATTTTCTCTATTATGAATACAAATAAGAATTAAAATTAATATTCCAAGTAAGAGGCACGATATATTCATTATAATATATAAATATATAATTTTTAAACAAATCTAAAGAAATTCTTGTATATAATTATATGTCTAATAATTCTATAAAAGAATTGGAAAATATACATACTAACTATTATAATAAATATACCGAATTATATAATATAATTTTAGATATTTATAAAAAATATAATTTAGATAAAACCAAAAATGGCGATATTTTAGTTAAATTAATAGATTCTAATATTTGTTATAAAAATATTAAATTACTAAAAAATGCGATAATTCACGCCCATAAATTAAAAGATAAATTAACATCATCATCGATTTTATATCAATCTATAAGTTATCAAATTACAGATTATACAATAATGATAAATATTTTGACTTATATCATAAATAATAAAAAAAATCAAGCACTACAATTAATAGACAATGAAGTTAATAAATTAGATCAATTATTAAAAGATTTAGAACAATTACCTAAAGCACCAAATACCGTACCATATAAAATTATACCAAAACTTAATAAGACGTATGGTTGAAACTATCATATGCGTATTTTTGAACAGTTTGGGACAAATCTCCTAGATTAATAAGTGCATTTTGTGGTACATCTCCGATAATTAGTTTAGCATTATTATGGGCTGCTTTATATCCCTCCAGACGAACATAATTCGGATTTGAAAATAGAAGTTCGTTACCTTCGGCAAGCTTTTCAAGCCGATACATTTCGGCATCAGCCTGACGAGTTTTCATATCGAACTCCATTTCATTAATCACACTCTGTCTTTCTGAATCAGCTTTTACTTTCATATGTTGGATATTCATTTCGACCTCATTAGTCTTCTGTTCTCTATCCTTCTCCATCATTACACGCTGAAGTTGTGCATCCAATCTAATCTTTTCGGTCTCCTTCTGTTGAAGAACGAGAGCTTTCTGTTTTTCTTCTAGTTCGATTTCTTCAAACTTAGCCCGCATCCTGTCGTCTAGTTTAGGACGAGCAATACGAACCTTTTTAATACTCAGACAGTCATCGAGACCGTAAGATTTAACATTATATTGCAGTTTCTCTAGAAGGACTTCATCCAATTTATCAAATTCTCTAATAACTATATCGTCTAGAGTATAGTTCTTACAGAATTGTGCAACCTCTGATGGAATATAATCAAAGATTAGGGGTTTATCATAATCTATGGTGTGCTCTCCAACGGTTTTCAAAATACATTCGTCTGTGTGATGAAGTTTGTTAACTACTTCAATATCCAAATAGGCTTTTCCACCCCTACTAGAACCACATATAACATTAATTAATTTATCAGTTTGCCACGTAATTTGAATATCCTGATGACTGGTGATAAAAGGCATTTTAAAGTGATATCCTGGTTGGTTGGTGTAGGAAAGCATGCTACCACCTCGATAATATACACATTTATGTCCTTGCTGGCATTCATGGACTCCTGGAATCCATGAGAGAATACCAGCTTGTGCAGTTGCAAAAAGTGCGACGAAAAATAGTTGTTTGAACATCAATGAGTAATAAATATTATAGGTATCTAAATAAATAACCATAAATTTAATTTATATTATTATAGATTTATGGTTATTTATTTAGGTTTAATAAGGTTACAAAATACAGTTTTTTTATTCCCACATTTATTTATAAGCTTAGTTTTTCTAGTTTTAAATGCTTCTTCATAATTAGTTAATCGGTCTAAAATTAACATGAAATTTCTTGATTTTGTTTTAATACCCGTCTTAGCTTTTTTAATAATTTTAGTATTATCATATAAAGTTATAAATAATGTATTTTTAAATATTGAATATTCTCGGATTTTTTTGTTATCTTTAGTAAATGACCCTTCATTCCAAGTACCAGATTTATAATTAGAGAACTTAAATAATTTACTAACAAATATTTTGAGAAGTTCAATTAAATCTATAATAGGTTGATGAAGATTTGAAGTATATTTTCCCTCTTTACCCTGAACTTTTTTTGACCTTAGCCATGATTTTATAACTCCTTTTTTTTTTGTTTTACAAAATTTTTTTGTATAGTCATCATCTACTTTAAGTTGTTCCTTTTCATCGTTTGACTTTTTAGATATATTATATACCTCCCTTTCTATTGTAGTTTTAACTTTATCTAAAGATATATTTTGCATAATTTTTAATTCTGGCTTGTTTGAAAACATACTAGGAAAAAAAGTTGTAAACAAATTATTACCAATATTAAACATGTTATCTAAGCCTGCTTTCAAAATATTAATATAATTATCAATATCTTTTTTACAAAATAAATTTATATTGTTTTTTAGTCTGTCTAAAAATTTTGTAATTTGTTGGTATTTAATTTGTTTTTTATCTTTCCTCTTACTCTTCCTTGTCCCTTGGATATTTGTATTTAACTTTTGTAAATAATCGTTAACTTCTGTTAAAGCTTTATCTGCTAAATCTGCATCCATTTTTGAGATTCCCTTAAATATTTCTATGAATTTTTTTAACATATATACAAAAAGCATTAAAAACATTCTTCCCCTATCAGTATCATTTAATAATTCATTATTAAAAGTGAATGAAGTGAGTTTTTTCATATTTTTAGTAATATAATCCTTTAGTATTGAAATATTTGGTTCTCGAACTGAATCTTTAATTATTAGTTCTAAATATTCTTTTAATGATTTATCAGGTGTAGGTTTAGGTGTAGCTGTAGCTTTACCAGTGTTAGCTTTACCAGTGTTAGCTTTACCAGGTGTAGCTGTAGCTTTACCAGTCTTAGCTTTACCAGGTGTAGGTCTAGTTTTACCATTTATAGCTTTACCAGGTGTAGGTCTAGTTTTACCATTTATAGCTTTACCAGGTGTAGTTTTACCAGGTGTAGTTTTAACAGAATTATTTACTTTTTTATTATTTCCTTTTTTGGGTAGAGGTTTTGGTACAATTTCTGGAGGTGCAGGTGGTTTGGGTTTTGCTGAAGCAAGTGTTGCACTTGCATATTTACTTTCATCTAAATGTGTTTTAACAATACCAAATGCTATACTTCTTTGTTCATAAAATAACTTATATTCATTAGATATTAATGGTGTTAAAATAATAACATCATACCCTTTAATTGTTTTTACAAATGTGTATAAAAATTTTATAAAGTTTTTTTCACTATTAAATTTATGTCCAGAAACAATCATTTCTCGTAAATGTTTTTTAATATCTATATCCATTTTACAACTATACCTATAGCCAATTTCTACAAGTTCGCTAATTAAATGTTCTCTATCTGAATAGTTTTCATTTCTATCTATTTTAAATAAATATACAAGATTATCGTATAAGTTTAAATGATTGTAATGGTTTTCTGGTAATTTTAAACATTGTTTTGATATGGATGAAATAAGTTTTTCCATAGACTTTGGACCATTACCTTTACCAAATTCATTAAGTTTTCCCAAACAATTAATACATCCTATTTGGTTCTTATTTAGTGCTAAATGTGTTTCTAAATTTTTAATTGTGATTGAATAATTACTATCATTACTTAAATCAATTTGAGGGTTGCAATTTGAACATTTTTCGGGTTCTAAACTTGGGGATATATTTTTGTATAAACAATCCAATTTTCCACCATACTGAAAAATATTACATGCACTATCTCCAAACATATCACTTAATTTCTTATTATTCTTACCTATATTTTGTACAGTACTCTCCATACTAAATTTACTTGCCTGTGACCTATCAATTCTAATATATAATTTATTATTTTCTTGTTTTTTATCATCTTTAACCAATTTTTGAATAATTCTTAAAATTTTTTCTTGGTCTACTAATGTTGTACCTGCTTTCTTATTATTAACTTTAAATGTATCGGGGTCAAACGCAAGTCTATTCATCATTAGGTCAGAATCTGTGTTTCCTTGGCTGGCGGTAGGGGACCATATTTCTTTCAATTTATCAAATTTAATTGTTTTATTGGGGGTTGATGAAGGCGAAATTTTGGTATAAGTATTTAAGCCTGTTGATACAATTTTACCGATACATTCGGGGTTAGTATCTGATTCTTTACATTCACCTTCTTTATATTTATTTTTATAAAAATTTAAATAATATTTTTCATCACCAGTACAAGAATCTCCTTTAATTATATTTCTATTAGGATTAAAATTAACATCTATAAAATCTAATAATTGTATTATATCTTTTTCATTTGGATATTTAGTTTCAATGTTAATAGAAGAGATTATATCTAATAATTTTTTTTCTTCAAGAGTAGATAGAAATCCACACCCAGAATCTATCTTTTGTTCCAGATTAGGGCTGGTGGTTGGTTTAATATTGGTAATTGGTTTAATATTATTAATGAAATATGCGTCACATAATTTTAAAATATCATCTTTAAGATTATCATCTTTAAGATTATCATCTATAGGTTTTTCTTGGTTTTTTTTTTTTTTACTGAAAAAACGGGAACTTAGTCTTGACTTTCTTCTCTTTTTTTTAGTATTTGTAGTTTCGTTTGATTTAGTCGGTTTACTACTAATACAACTTTTATTAAATGGATTTTCACAACTACCTCCTTTTTGTGTATATCTTGGATATACCATATATATTTATACTTAGAATATTAATTTCGTTTAATGATAAAACAATCTTTTATTTGAAAACGACATTACCATATTATATTCATTGCACGCAGTAATAACTCCTGTATCTGCTACACTTCCTCCTGGCTGAATAATGTATTTAACACCATATTGCGAAGCAAAATCTATGCTATCTCTAAATGGGAAAAATGCATCGGATGCCATACTTATGCTATTAAAATTTAGTTTAATAAAAATATCTTTCTCATCTTCAGATATTTTATCAGGTATAGATGCATTTTCTAAAAATAGTTTTAACCAATATTGGTATTCTACTTTAGTAAAATTTCCCTGAATAAAGCGGATACAACCATTTATCTTATCTTGACGTTTAACTTCTGGTTTAAATAATTTACGTAATTCTAAAACTTTGGGATGTTGCATCAAACACCATAAAGTGGCTTTTTCACCTGCTAATCGGACACAATCTACTCTATTTTGCTGACCTGATGCGATACCTAAAAGTTGACCATCATAAGCATATGAAACATTATTTGATTGTGCATATTTTAGAGATATATTTGCAATAATCATATCTCGGATACAATTAGATGTTAATAACGTATTATCAGTAACAATATTTAAAATAGAATTAATATTTGTTTTATAATTATTTGGTTGTTGGGTAATAGCAACACCAAATAGTTCTTTAATTTCAGTTATATTAGTATTGCTATAATTTGAATCTACTTGAATTATTATAAATTTACCATTTTTCTTTTGTTTCAATATTTCTAATGCTTCTGGATCAAAATCTGGTGCAATGACACCATCACTAACTTCTCTCTTAATTAATTTTGCCGTTACTAGGTCTACTTTATGACTGAGAGCAATAAAATCCCCAAATGATGACATAGGGTCCGTATATCTAGCACGAATAAATGCAGTTGCTAAAGGTGTTAAATCAATATCTTCCACATTATATGATTCTTTTAATGTTTTATTTAATATTACCGAAGTACCTACACCAGCTGGAGAAGTATGTTTAAATGAAGCGGCGGCACATAGTTCCAACGAAGTACTTAGTTCATGAACCAATTGCCAGGAATGTATAGCATCAATAATATTAATATAACCTAATACACCATTAATTAATTTAAATGGACTATTATTTCTATCGATATTGTATAATGATGATATATTTTGATGTGGATTGCAACCATATTTAAAATCCAATTCTTTTGTGTAATGTCTAAAAATATCTCTTTTATCTGTATTAAAATAATTGCTTATAGCAATATCATAATCTGTCGCATGTACTAAAGCTTTTTCTGCCATTTTACGTCTAAATTTTAAATCAATAGCATCAAAATTATCGATGACAAGTTGATAATCATTTGGGTCCACTATAATTAAAATGTCATTATAGTTTTTGGATGCTTCACGAATTAGGGTATGTCCACCTATATCAATATTTTCAATTGCATCATCTAAGGTATTATTTGGATTATTAATAACTTCTTTAAAAGGATATAAATTAACTATTACAATTTTTATATCTGGAATATTGTATTTTTGTAACTCCTCTATATGTTTATAGTTATCTTTTTTTGCTAAAATTGCTCCTGAAATTATTGGATGTAATGTTTTAACTCTACCATCTAAAATTTCGGGAAAACTTGTTACTTCTGACACAGTTTTGAGTCTAGATTGATATTTTATATTAATATCATTTTTAATGCTAGAATATGTTCCACCAGTTGATAAAATATTATAACCTTTTTTAATTAAAAAATTAGAAATCGTATCTAAACCTTTCTTATTGCTTACACTAATTAGAGATGTCATGTACATATCTAATTAATATATTTCTTAAATAAAAATAATTCACTTATCCAACTATTAATTATACAACTGTCAAATATAAAATAAAAAGAATAACACCTAATCCCCATGAAACCCTAATAAATTTTTTGCCAAAGCTTGCAACTAAAATCAAAAATAATATAGATATGATACAAAATATAACATATTTTAAAGGATATACCAAGTCGAATAGTTTTATCATATATAATTAAATTTATATTTTAATTTGGATTTATCTAATAACTGTTTAAAATCACGGTTCCACTTCTCTCTTTCAATGTTTAGCCATTCAGGATGATTATTAACTATATCTATTATAACACAATTGTTGTTGAGATTTGGATTTAATTCTAATAACCCGGGTACTTCTTTTTGTATAGATTTGGAAAATCTTCTTGAAAGAGGTATCCATTTATTAGATAAATCACCATTATTCATAAATTCGACATGAACACACAAATCGTTGTTATCAGTTATATGTAAAGGACAATCTGAAGTTATAGTTGCCTTTTCGATTTTACCATTACTTCTAAAAATATTAATTTTAGAATTTTGTAAAGAATGTTTCATAATTATCTTATATTCGCACTCGAAAAGCATTTCGGCATCCTTTTTTAAAAATTCGTTATCTGGGTGATATAAGATATTGCCAGATAAATTGTGATTATTTAATGCATATGAACCAGGAATTCTATAAGAATATATTTTATCTTCATTATATAATTTATTAGATAATTCGCATTTTCCAATTAGTTTAGAAGTATAACGCATACAACGATATACGGCTTCTCTTATCGCTTCTTCACTACTAATACTATTATCATATTTTGGAGGAAAACATGTGGAAACTATTTTCCCATCAGAATATACTTTAGCGTTTGTCTGTTTACAAAAATGACTAGACATTATATTATATCTTAGTTTTATCTTTAATTCAATTTTGTCCGTTTTTTTTTAAAATTAATAGTTGATTAAGATTCCAATAGTTAGTGCGTAATTCTTGTACAGTTTCATTTAATACATCTACATTAGACCTACGATTAGTTTGAATTAAATTAGGATTTTGTTGTAAGGCATTTACTATTTCATCTATAGTCTTATTAAATATTAGTTTAAATACTATATTTATACCTTCTTTTTTTTCACCAGTAATAGATAACATGTTACTAATAATATCTTGTTTTTTTGGGTCAGTAATCAAAAACATTCTAGTTTCTAAAAGAATCTCAAGATATTTTCCTAACTCTATTGGATTCATTTATAAAAATTATAAAATTTAAATTTATTCAAATTTATTATAATTATTAATAATACAGTATTAATTTACATACATAGTATCTAATATAATATAAAATTGTTAACTTATTAATTTAATTTTAGGATTTTTAACCATTTTTAAGAATTCTTTTTTTATATTATCTAATGGTTTTTTTGAATTCATAGATGACATAAGCGAAGACACAATTTGAATACTTAAAATAATCATTATGGTAAATGTATAAAAGGTCATAAAGTCTTTCTCCCAACCAGAACTACACTCACATTCTCGTTTACATAAAAATTTATTATATTTCCATAATGTATATATAAAAAATAGATTACAAATATTAACTAAAATAATTAAATTTTCAAATTGACTATTAGTTTTACCGAAATTTAAGTAAAATGATATATAAATTGATATTACTATCATTATAATCGAATAATATTTAATAAAATCTCTAGTCCAATTTTTTGAACATTTACATTCAATTTCTTCTAATCTATATATATAATTAGTAAATATTATTAGAGATACTAATTGAATAATATTTATAATATTTGGTAAAGTTAGATTCATTATAATATATAATAATATTTTAAATTTGTTTTTCAAAGATACAATTTATAAAACATTTTTCATAAGATTGCCATGATAAATTATCAGGAGTATTGGTATTTTCTTGAATTAGTTTCCATCCACACTTATTAAAGTACATTTGTAATTCAGATTTTGATACAACTGGTTCTATAATTGGTTTAGTATGAATTCTACTATAATATAATTTAATCCAATAATTACTAATATTATTATTTAAATATTCTTCTGGTACTTCTATGCGTTTTACAAAATCGTTATTATTAACTAATGTTTTTTCTTTTAGAACATGCTCTAATAAATTACGGTCTAAAAATCTTATTATCATATTGGTTCCTTTTTTACTAACATTATTTATTTCATTAATAAAAGTATCCCATGTATTTTTAGATTTAGCTGCATAATGAATACAATTATAAATAAAGATTGTATCATATATATCATGAACATTTCTCCAATTATTATACATTACATTTATCCACAAGTTGTTATTTTTCTGACTATTAAAATCCCATTTTTTTGTGAAATCTCCCCACAACCAATAAATATCATGTTTTTCATCATCTTGTGACTTATTATTTTCTATAATATGTAAATCTAAATCTAATCCAACCCATTTTTTTACTTGATATTTATTCGCTAACATTTTAGACTTATACCCACATCCTAAATCTAATATTTTTTTATTTTTAATGTAGTTTTTAATATTATAACCAATATTATAGACTTGTCTAATATTAACCTTATCATGGTAATATGGAAAATTAGTAAGTTGACCAACATCTTCTAAAGTCCATTGGTATTTATGTTGATACTCCAAATTTGTAACAATATCTAAACTATTTGGTTTATGTTTATCTAAGCGTTTTTCTCTAGGACTCCATATTTGTTGTTTAGCATCCCAATAACATCTCCATATACCATTCTCATTATTATCATTATTTACCTTTATTAATGTTCTTTCTCTAGTAAACCATTCACCATCAATATTTAATAAATCAGCAGATAAATGATTTTTAGGTTTTATTTTATATGAAATATTATTAGTAATAGATGTAATAATCCAACCATCAGTTGGAAATATATTTGGAATATGAATATCATTTTTAAGTAAATTAGTAAGATATGTTAAGTTACTCATTAAGTCTATACTCCATACAGGTTTTACCCACCATAATATACTGTCGGTATCTTTATTAGATTTTATATAAGTTTGATAAGCATTTTTATCATTATTATAGTATTCTTCTAGATTTTTAGGTGTAAACATGTTATTATTTAATTTAGGTATATAAGGATGGCTTTCTCTAAGCTCTTCAATAGATAATGGGTAATCTTCTATATCTATATTACCTATTTTAAAAATTATATATATTTTATCTTTTTCTATAAACTCCGCTTCAAATAGTAATTCTTTATCTAACATAAATTTAGGATAAAATGTGTCAATATCATCTTCTGGAATAGGATTAATATTTATACCATCCGCTTTTTCAGTTATATATAAATCATTTGTATGAATAATTTTTATAATATCGTTTGGTTGAATATGGCTAGGTGGAATAGTATTTATATTATTGTTAATTAATTTATTAAATTTCTTACCAAGATTCTTATATATTTTATTATCAATATAATTAGGATAATAGTCTATTTCGTTTATAACATGGGATACTTTATTTTTCCAATTATTTACTCTGGTATTATATCTAGTTCTAATAAATTTATTTATTACTCTATAAAAATTTATCCAATTACTAAAATGTTCATACTTCATAAAATACTTCGTGTAATATGAAGTAATTTTCGTAAAATCTATACCACCATTCATAATATAGTAAACTTCAACTAAATCAATGTCTCTATAAAAATCGTATGGTAAATATTGTGATTCTATTAATTTGATTTCTTTGCAAAAATTTAATAGACATAATCTTCTACTTTTTTTACAGTGATTACAAATCAAAGGTGTTTCATTTTTCTCCCATAAAAATAAATTATTAAATAATATTTTCCAATCAATAGTTAATTTTTGGTTAACTAATTTTTTAAATCTTACATCGGTATAACAATAATTTTTAACAATTTTAAGAATGAAATTTATAGGTATCTCTGTGTTTGAAGGCAAATACTTAACAATTTTATTAAGTAAGAATATATTATGTTGTAAAAATATATTATTTTTGGTATTATAATTAGTGGGTAACCGCGATTCATAGTCCGAAGTAAAAATGTTAGTAGATAAATTGAAATTATGTAAGTTAATATATTTATATTTATCTAATAAGTAGTTTATGAAAATTTTACTTTGTTTCGTATTAATTTTTAAATGATAAATAAATTCGGATACATTATTTCGATTAATTAAACCATATTTATCAAATTCTTTTATTATATAAATATTTTTAGTATTATTTTTAATTGTATCATTTAGCCTCCAATAATTTGAAATATTTGATAATTTTAATGGAGCGTATACATTTTTTACTAAAAATTTAAATATTCTTATATCATTATTTAATATAGAACAATGTAACAAAGAATGGTCAACACTACAAGTGTAAACATATTTTTCAGTGATGTCTTCTTTCACTACTAATATGTAGTCTGACTTAAAATTTAAATATTTATTATATAAAAACCGAAATGTTTCAAAAGAACCATATCTTATAGCATCATATAATGGTATAAAATCTGACTGGTCTTCTATATACCACCATCCAGGTTTAATAAATTTGTCTATTTTTGTTAATAGTTTATAACTTTTTTTTGTACCTGCCAAATAATGTAATATATTAGATTCTCGGTAATAATAATCATTACCTAATAATAATATATCTAAAATAATAGATATTTTTTTTTTTTTTATTAGAAAATTAAATAATTTAGTTAATGTGGTGATTGAAATAGTTTGTTTAGGATAATTATTAAAAATACAGCAATTATTTATTATTTGTGCGTATTGTTTATTTGATAATTTATATTTATGTAACAATTCTACCATTTTATTATGTTTATTATTAACGAATAATTTACATAAAATTTTATACAAATATTTTTTTTTGATATGATTATTATGTAGTAATAATGTTATTAAATCACATTCTATAAATTTATCGATGATAGGTTCTATAGTATATTCTGTTAAAATAGTAATATCATTTTTAATAATTTTTATTAATTTTTTATTATAATTTTTACGGTAAGTTAGAAAAATATTAATTATTTTATTTATATTAATTGCTTCAATGTTTGACCATATATTATGATTATATTTATTACACAATAATATTACATTATGTATATTAGAACCATCTATTGCATACTGTAATATATTATATTCTAGTTCAGGAAGTTCCCAACCATTAATATTTACCGTCTCAATATTATATTTTGTAGGATATCTAGATAGCCATTTATCAAGAACACGTGAATTTGAATAATTAGCAATATTGCATGCAATATTCCATTTAGTTTTCTCGTCCGGTTGATGTTTCCTATCTATAATTTCTTTTGTACACAAGGGACAATTATTTTTCCAGTTATACCAATGTTTTATACAATCGGTATGATATTGGTGTCCACATTTCAATTGGGTCCCCATATTAATATTCTCTAAACATATAGAACATTCTGTCATACACTCTGTTTCATTTTTACAAAAATTATCAATATGTTCGATATTATTAATTAATTTATCAACAAATTTTGAATTAGAATATTTTATCATGGTAATAATAAATAATTCTTGTAAGTCGGTATCATTAAATCGTGTATCCTCTATTTCTATCTTATATATTTTAAAAATTTCGTTTGTAGTTTTCAACGGATTATAATCTTTGTAATTTTTTATGATAGATGAAATCGACATATACTAATTAAAAAAATAAAAAAATATAAATCAATTTTATAAATTATTGTAATAATAAATATAAATTATTGCGATAATAAATATAAATTTTTTATGTTAAAGAATGTTTTTTTGTATTCATGTTTGTAATACCTATTAGAGACATAAATATAGTGAAATATTGTTTTTATTCTTTTAGAATATTTTGGTTTTTTTATTCTAAGATAATTAATATAATCTTCCATAAAAGAATATTGTTTAGACAAAGATATATAGGATGTATCTAAGACATTTTTAGAATAACCAATTATATTATAAACCTGACAGTATATGTCCATCTTTTTACTTAGACTATTAATTGTGTGTATATTTTTATAAGCATTATTAATAGTACGAAGTATGGGTATTTTTCTATAATATAATTGTAAATATGCATATTTACCAATTTCAATAGACAAATTTAAATCATTATTAGTTAGTTTAGAAAATAGAGAGAAATTTATAATAGACTTACTATCTAGAAAGTATAAAATATAACTCCAGATTTCAATTGGTATTTTATGATACTCTATTACAAGCATTATAATTTTTATTTTATTAATTTATAAATATCGGATTCAATTTTATTCTATATACGAATAAAATCTACCTAAAAATGAACCTAATATTGTTCCTGTAATTATCTGTATTACTGTGTGACATTTTTTATAATGTCTAGCCCATCCCATTATTACTATAATAAAACTATGTAATAACTTATCTTTTCCATTTAAAATCTGATAATAACAAAAAAAAGCCGTTGTAGTCATATGTCCGGAGGGGAATCCTGGATAATTCTCCCTACATCCATTAGAGGATAAATAATTACAATTACTTGCACCTTTAGGTCTTTTAAATATGTGGTCATATTTAGAAGGAAATTTGATTGACTTGATTATACTTACTAATATATTACTTAAAAATATATAAAATGCTAATTTAAAATGATTAATATCTCTTGTAATTAAAGAAATGTATATTAAGGCTACATATACACACACAGGTAGTACAGAATAATAGTCGGCAAATAAATTCAACATTTTTTCAATATTACTATTTTTCATTAGTAATACTGGATATTTATTTCATTTTAAAAATACGTGAACAACATATTGCTAAATTAGATGGTTCTAAAACAGTCATAACAGGTACATTACTTGGACATTGTAATGAAGAATTAATATTTAACATAAAATCTGTTTTATCTGATAATGGTGGACAAGCAAAAACAGGATGTCTAGTATTACATGCAACTACACCAGATAAAGCATTACTTCTACCAGCAACAGTTATATAAATAAGAGACCTTTCTTGAATTTCATATTTATCTAATATATTTAGAAGTTGTTTAGTTTGTTTATGTGCAGAACAAATATGATGACGGTAATATAAATTTTTTGATTGTAAATGTTTCATTATTTTTTCTATAAATTGATTATCCGATTTAGAACCAGATAAAATAACTATCAGTTGATTGTGAATACTATTAATATAGGATTCAATATATTTATTTACATCCATATTCTTATTATATGAAACTATTTTTGGTATACTATTATTAAGTTTTTTATATAAATTTATATATCCTTTTAATAATGATTCTATTTTATTAATTGGTATATCTGGTATTTTTTCAACTTTATACGGGTTACATACAGATAACAAATAGGTTCTCATAGAATCTTTATCTAATCTTTCTGGTTCTACATGATTACTAAAACGTTCTTGATATGAATCTAATACCCAATATCTACTTGAATCACCGGTGTGTATTTCATCTATTAAAATAATATTACCATTATTATCTCTTCCAAATTCATATTTAGTATCAACCAAAATAAGATTTTTTGATTTTGCAACCATTTGACCATATTCAAATAATTCAATAGCCTTTTTTGAAATAAAATCCCATTCATCTTCTGTTAATATTTTTTGGTTAATAATTTCATGCGATGATATAGGAACATCTTCTATATCTTTAGTTGTAGGTGTAATAACAGGTGAATCCAATTTTTGATTTTTTCTTAACCCATCTTCAAATTTAAGTCCACAATAAGTACGTTTTCCTTCATTATAATGAGTCCATAAAGAAGTTTTAGTAGTACCAGTAATATAGCCTCTAACCACAAATTCAATTGGTATAACATCACATCTCTTAACAATTAATAAATTGTTCTCGGAATATAACATATGATTATCTATAATAAATTTTGTACGTTTAAACCACCAAGTAGAAACTAAATTTAATAATGAACCTTTACCTGGCACATCACATATATGTCTATCAAATGAACTTAATTTATCTGTATGTACAAATAATACTAAATTATTATCTATAAAATATATTTCTCTTACTTTTCCATTTTTTTTTTGTTGATAATTTGTTGTATATAAATTTTCCATAAATATTTTCTGTATTGCAAAAACTAGTAAACTCTTTTCATTATTTTGAATTCTTTTTTTTAAATCATTTAATGAATCTTTTTTTAATATTTTAATTTTTTTTTGTGCTATAACCCTTCCAGAATCAATTTTAGGAATAACATAATGAACCATAATTCCTGTATGATTAATTAATCCTTGTTTAAAACTATTATATGCTAATTCAATCGAGTTTGAACCAGGAAATTGATTTGGTAGTGCAGGGTGTAAATTTATTATTTTAAAATTTCTAATAAAATTAGAAGAAAAAATATGCATCCAACCAGCAAGTATAATTAAATCTGGATTTATAGGTTTAATTAAGTTATATAGTTCAGTATCATACTTATCTCTATCCATTATTTTTGATATATATGGTTTATAAATAACTGGTATTTTATATTTAATACCTCTTTTAATAGCATGTGCATTTTTTTTGTTACATATTATAGTTTTAATCTTAGCATCTAAAGTATAATTATTAATAGAATTAATTAAATATTGTAGATTACTACCTTCACCCGATACAAAAATTACGAGTTTTTTCATGATAATATTATAGTCCAATGTTTATGTAATTTATTAAATAAAATTTATTTCTTTGCAATCAAGTTTATATACCATTATATTATCTATAAAATATATCAACTATATTTTAGTATATATAATATAATAATTTAATTTTATAATTATTAACTTTATCAAAATAAAATATGTAAATTTACTTAAAAGAAAATAAAATAATACATATATTATGGATAGCAATAGTGAAAAAAAAGAAGACCCACAAATTAAGGCATTAAATATTTTAATTAATGGTATTAAAGTTGCACAAAAAAGGGGTGCATATGAATTACAAGAGGCTGAATTATTATGGAATGCTATAAAAACATTTTTGGTAGATGAAAATAATAGTGAAAATAAAATAGATTCTATTGATGGCAATTTATCATTAAAAAAATAGTGCGTAAAATAATTATATAAATAATTAATTGTATATTAATGAAAAGAACTAAAATTGTAAGAAATAAAGAAAAATCAAATTTTGGTGAAAACAATGATATTTATTATGTTAGTTTAGGTACAAAACCAAAAAGATGGTTTGATGTTACTGAATTATTTGAATTAGTTAACAAAGGTATTAATAAAAATCCAATAACAAATGAAACATTTTCAGAAATAGAAATAAATAAAATTAAATCACATATGGAAATTTATATAAAAAATGATGTAATTAGTAAAAAAAACGACATTTTACCCATAGAAGAAAGATTAGAAGATATTGATAATAAAATAGAATCGTTAAATTTAAATTTAGAAGATTATTATTCAGAATTAGTAAAAGTAAGAGATTTGGTTGAATTAAAATGTCGAAATTAAAATGATTTAAGTAATGTATAAATATATTTATTATGACGGTTAATAAATATATTTTTACATCATTTCCTTTATGGTATTCTATTATTTTATTATTTAAAAATAAATTAAATTTTGAGCATATTTTAACATTAAATAGTAGTATACACGCATTAATATCAAGTATTTGTTCAATTACCTATTTATATAGTTATATTTCATTAGATACATATAAAAATACATTGGGATTTTCGATAACTTATATTTTATATGATGTTATTAACTTAATAAAAAAAAAGGATTATCAATTATTATTACATCACATTGTAATGCTAATTTCATTATCACCCTTAATTTCTAATAAAATATCAAGTTTAATATTAGTAAATAATTATTATGTTTATATATCTAAATTTTTTCTTTCAGAAATTACTACTATATTTTTAAATATTAGTTGGATATTATACAAAATCAAAAAAACTAATACTAAGTTATTTAGAATTAATACTTACATTTTATTAGTATTAACCTTTTTGATTAGGGTATGTTACGTAACTTATTTGAATCGTGAAATATATTTAGATAATATAAATAATTTCTTAATATTAACAATACCACTAACATTATTAAATTATTATTGGTTTTATCGATTATGTATAAAGGCATTAAGTTTTAATTCCTAATTGAAAATCTAATTATATAAATTGTAAGAACAATATTTTATCCTTCTTATAATATATGTAATAATTTTAATTATAATAATTAGTAATATAATTACTTGGTACATATAGATGTAATGAATATGAATTTTGACTATAAATATTTTCTATAGAATGATACCCAATAATATCATTAATATATGAAAGTTCATTTTTTTTAAAAATGTTAGTTTGTTTATAAATTAGTGTATTTGGTTCATATATTTTTTCACACAATTTACCTTCTAATACTTTAAATACACAACCATTATCAGAGTGGTCATGAATTTTTGATTTAGTTCCTTTACTCCAATTTATAAGTATTAAATCATAATCTACATTACTATAAATTTTGGTTTTGTTATATCCATTTACAAGAAGTTTTTTATATTTTATCCAATCAGAACCATTATAATTTAATAAAATATGAGATATTTTTTCAATATTTGGTGTAAAATTAGTATTTAATTGTGACACTAAAAAACTAAGATTCATTATTAAATTTAAGCAATATTTAAATAATATTTAAATCAATTTTTGTGACAAATTATAGTCCTAAATAAAATGTTTGTTCTCTAGGGTCTACACCAGTTGTATTTCTTTGTTTACGTGCTCTTTTAGCTTCTGTTTTATTTTGACGTTCTCTTCGTTTCCAATATTCTTTATCTCTAACCATTTTTTTTTGAGTTCTTATATTTTTACTCAAGAAATCTTTTCTATTAGATAGATAGTTTTGTCTAACTTCTAATGCCGCTTGGAAGTCATCACCACATAATTCCTTTAGCTTCATAATATCTTTTGTAGACCAATCTTCTTTCTCTATAAATTTAAGTATGGCATCTTTTGATGGCATCTTTCCTGATTTATCAATAAATTTAGAAACACATTTTGAGATATTCTTTTTGACTTTCATATTATTTACCTTATCCTTTGCTTGTTCATCTAAATATTGTTGTCTACGCCTAAGCACTTTTAAATAATTATTAGGACAGTTTTGTACTAATCTGGTGTAATTTATTGAACCTTTATGTAATGGCATATGAACAAATTTTTCGAATGCTTTTTTATAAGGCATTCTACCAAATAAATCAACTGCCTCTACTATACATGTATCAACAATTTTTCTATTTTTTAAATATTGTTTTGCTAATTTTTTTGCAGTTGTTTTTCTATTTAATTTTTTTTGAGCTATACTTTCCTGAAGCCGTGCTAGTGCGTTTCGAGTTTTTGATTTAGTGTGTGCTTTTTTTGACCAACTTTGTCCTATTTTTTTAGCAGATAAATCTTTTTTAGATGGAGCTAAAAATTGTTGGACATTATCAAGTGAAACATTCGATTTAGAATTTACATTGTTATCGTCATACGTTGTTTGTTGTATCCAATTATTTTCTTTTGCTTGTCGATTTAATTGACGTTTGTATCGCTTTAATTCGGCTTGTCTTTCTTGTTCTCTTAGTACAGCTGCAGCTGCTTTTTTTTTATTATTAGCTTTCATTCTTTTTAATGTTCTAGATGAACGCAAAGCACCTCTAGCATCCCAAAATGTATCAGAAGCTTTTTCCTTTAGTGTTTTACTGTTCCAAGACATAGCATTAGATTCATTGAACATACGGCGTGTTTCATTAGAACCTCTATCAAAGCCATATGCTAAATTTTTATCTCTAAAAACAGTACCTAAAACTGGTACGAATGCACCTACAGTTCCTATACCTTTAACTACTGAATGTGCTCCTTTTGCCACTGTTTTTGTTCCTTTTTTAATACCTTTTGCTAAACTACTAATTCTTGAACTTCTCCTTGACATTGTTATAAATTAAACATATAAAAAAAGTGTACTTAATTGTTAAAGCTATTAATTTTAATTGGTATAATTATTTTTGAATTTCTGGTACCCAATGTGTAGTTCTACCATCATCTGTTTTAGATTTTACGACTGTATACATATTATCATCTAATTTTCTATTATAAACTTTAAATTCAAATACAAATTTTCCATCCACATTATTTATATCCGAATAGTTACGTATGGACGCACCTCCCGCTTTAAAACTTTTTTTAGAAATATCTTTAGAATATTTAAAAACTAAATCTAATTCTGTATCTAAAATATCTTTAATTTTTCTAAAAGGTGAAATTTTTGATAAATATAGAATTTCGGCTTTAAGATAATTACCTATTCCAGAGATTTTTGATTGGTCCATTAATATTTTAGTGAGTGTTTTATTAGGGTATTTTTTGATAATATCTAAAAAATGTTTAGACTCGAGTTTAGTATCTGATAAAATATCAGGACCCAATGATTTCAGTTTTTTTTCTAAACTTTTAGGTTGATTACATAGTTTTAATGTACCAAAATGCCTTTGGTCTCTAAACCAAAAAGGCTTTGTATTTGTTATAAATTTAACATCACAATGTTTAGAATGGTCCAAAGTAAATCCACCAGACATCCCTAAAGTACACCAAAGACTCCAATTACTATTAAATTGAAACCAAATAAATTTACCTTTACAATTAATTTCTTTAATAGTTTTTTCAGTATCAGTTAATACTTCAAATATATTATATAATTCAATACCTTCTTTATATCTACCACCCGTAATTTCTATTTTTTTTAAAATATTATTTTTAAACGTTTTATTGAGTTCGCTGGTGATAGTTTTAACTTCTGGTCCTTCTGGCATTTAATAAAAATAAATATTTAATAATAATCAATTTTTATAATAATTTTATTTCTATTAATATAATGAATTT
>Ga0209634_1000466_pt1 | contig 31655 bp, 31 predicted proteins | sample LinPmetageLP40_FD_184043 | JGI IMG/M metagenome (GOLD analysis project Ga0209634, IMG submission 184043) | Marine viral communities from the Pacific Ocean - LP-40 (SPAdes) (version 2) | ecosystem: Environmental > Aquatic > Marine > Oceanic | place: Pacific Ocean | collected 2010-08-26 | reverse complement strand
TCGGATGCCGTTTCAAATCGAGCATGAAACGGCATCCGACAACAAGGATCACATCAGGGCGGCGCGCATGTTCGCCGCTGCCTGTCGCGCGGGAGACGACCTCGCCTGCACGCGGACGGGGATGGCTTTGGGGCCGCTCTCGCAGGCAGACTCGCCCGAACCCGATGGGCTGATGAAGCTCGCGCTGCTGGCCATGGGCGAGGAGTGCCGTCACGGCGGTGCGCAGGCCTGTGTCGACGCCGCAGAACTGCTTGGCACGACTGAAGAGATCGGGGCGGACATCGCGGCGGTTCGCGGTTACGCAGTGAGGGCTTGCGAGGACCAGCAATTCGCAGCCTGCATCAGCGCCGCGAGGCTTCCTGCCGAAGAACCCGACGCTGCGGAGACGCGCGCGCGCAATGTCCTGCTGTGCAATGTGGGCTGGGCCGGTGGGTGCGACGCGCTGCTGGAACCGCTGATGACGGGCGAGGCGCCAGGCGAAGTCGATGATCTCAAGCAGGCCCTGAAGGCAGCGTGCGACGATTGGGTGGGGATCGCCTGCGCAAACCTCGGCCTTTACTATACGCAGGGGCCGAAGGACGCTTATTTTCCGGGCATCGGCTTTCGCTACATGCGCAGCGCCTGCGATCTCTACGTAGCCAAGGCATGCTTTGCATACGGGGTGATGCACAAGAAGGGCATTGGCGGCCGGGTCGATGAAACCCGTGCGCAATCGCTCGTGGCGCATGCTTGCGAAATCGGAAGTCCGAAAGCCTGCGCCACTCTGGCGCGCATCGCAGGGGAAAGTGAAGAAGGTGAAGTTGCGGGGGTCTCCACGATGGAGGCCCTCCGGCGTGCATGTCGGCTGGGCGACAAGCCCTCTTGCGTGAAGGGAATCTGATGAAGACTGCGATGCGATCGGTGATCTGGGGAACGTTGGCTGCGGCGGTGGCGCTCGCGGCACCCTTGCACGCTCAGAGCCTGGAAGACATTCCAGTGGAGCAACGGCTCCAGATCTTGGCCGGGAACCAGCAGGCCCGACCGCTGATGGAAGTGTTCGGAATTGCCACCTTCGCGGCTGGTGCGGACGAAAGCTGCCAGCTGTTCGACGTCGGCGAATTGCGCGCGTTCCAGGTCCTCAAGGGGCAGATCGGGAGGCAGTTGGCGCGGGTCGGCGGGGACGAAGTTGTCGCAGCGATAGACCAGTCCGAACGTGGCACGCGGCAAGCGAAGGGCTGCGCCATGCCGGACGACACCAAGGTCACGATCGAGCGTGCGAGGGTAGTGGCAAGGGCCTTGCAGGACGCCCCGGCAGCCATGACGACCGACCAGCAGCAATGCGCGGTTGAGGGAACGCACTGGCGCTTCCATCGGCGCGAATGGGAGTTCGTTCCGAAAGGGCATTTCGTCGAGTACGAAGACCCTCAGCTCGAGGCGATGTATCAGGGATTGCGGACGAATTTCGCGAGTATCGCGGATCAGGCCTGCGGGTTGGTAAAGCAGACGGTTATGTTGACTCCTGCTTTCGAGAAACTCCGCCTGATGGAAGAAGCCAGCAGCTTTGCTGCTCCCGACGCGATGGCCTTTACTTCGCTCGGATCGTCCGAACGCACATTCACCTCGCGACACCTCGGCCTTTGGCGGTCGCAGCGTTCATGGACCGGGGGCGGTTATACTACCGAACCCGACTTCTACCGCATGGCCCACGACGGGGACGTGAAAACCGGCTTTGCGAGGCTGTCCAGTCCGGGTCTTTTCGGCGTCGCGGGGCACATGTACTTTACCACCGGGGGGAAGTGGATCGCGGGTATCAACCGGAACATCGAAGCGGTCGAACTCCGGCTCGACAACGGCATCAGTTTGCCCATGGCGAAAGTCGCCGGCGAGAAGGAAGGGATGGAGGGCACTTCGACCTTCGAACTCGGCAAAAGCGGATTGACCGTCCTGAGGGATCAGGGGGCGGACGTTTCGGTTCGGGTTGCGTTCAAGCAGGCTGGAGAGGAATGGCGGATTTTCGACGCTCCGGGCAAGGGCAGCGGAGTGCAGCAAATCAACCTGGGGGCGGTCAGGGAAGGTTTGGCGTGGTCAAATGCGCCGCGCCCCGCGAAAAACTGACGCGATAACGGGTGTCTCGAATTGTCTGGGCGCGCTATCCGAAGGCGGCCGGATACCGGGCGCGGGGGGCTGAACGTGGATGGACTGAAAATCCTCTATATCGAAGACGATGCGCAAACCGCGACGCGGGTGAAGGAACTCGCCCTGTCTCGCGGCGACGATCTGCATTGGGAAAGCGATGGATCTGCCGGCCTGCGGATAGCGGGGCGGGACAGGTTCGATGTCATCATACTCGATCGAATGCTGGGCGATGACGATGGCCTCAAGATCCTGGCCCGCCTGCGCGAGAGCGGGGTAGACACACCGATCCTGATGCTGAGTGCACTCGGGCGCACCAGCGACCGCGCCGAAGGGCTCGACGCCGGTGCCGATGATTACCTTGGCAAGCCATTCGAAGCCGCCGAATTGATGGCCCGCGTGAACGCCCTCCACCGGCGTGCATCGGGCAGGGTGCATAGCGCGGTGATCCTGTACGGTGCCTTCGAGTGCCATCTGAAAGCGCGCACGGCTTTTCGCGAGAACCGGCATCTCGCTTTGAGCCCGAGGGAATTCGAGCTCTTCCATTACTTCATGGAAAACGCCGGGGAGGTGGTAACGCGCGAAATGCTGCTGCGCGATGTTTGGAACATGTCGTTCGACCCGCAAACCAATGTGGTTGACGTCAATATCGGACGTTTGCGGCGCAAGCTCGAGGACGGCTTCTCCGCTCCGGCGCTGGAAACGGTCTGGGGCACGGGCTTTCGATTGCTGGACGGCAAATAGACGTGTCACCGGCACGTTCCATTTTTTCCCGGTTGGTCGCCGCCGCCACTTTGCTGGCGGCCCTCACGGTGCTGGGGCTCTGGTTGGTGACGGAGCGAACGATGGATGCCGCGCTGAACGAAAGTGCGCGCGAGGCGGTCGATGTCGATCTTGCCGGTCTGGCCGATATCTATTCCAGCAGCGGGGAAGCGGATCTGGTGCGGAGGATCGAGGATCGCCTGGCATTGCGGCCCGCCGACGGGGGAGCGCCGCACTATCTGCTTATGCGCACAGACGGGGTCCGCCTCGCGGGCGATCTGGAAGCCTGGCCGGATCTCGATGCGGCAATCTCGGAGCGGGGCATGATCGCGATAGGCCATCGTTCCAGCGCGCATGCCCGTTCGACCCGGCTTGCTCCGGATAGATGGCTGCTGGTCGCACATGAGGTCGATCCGGCCAGGTCATTGAAGGCCGGAGTGCGAACCGTGTTTCTGGTTGGCGGGGCCATTCTCGTTTTGGTCGTGGCGATGCTTGGCAAATTTTCTGCCGACAGGTTGAAGCGCCGCATCGCGCGCATCAACCGCACCCTGTCGCACCCCGATGAGCTTGCGTCCATGCCAGAACTCCCCAGGCAAACCCGCGACGAAATCGACGAACTCGCAGCCAATAGCGCGCAAGTGATCCTCCGGGTACGGAACCTGTTGGAAGCCCACAGCGATACGACCGACAGGCTCGCCCACGAAATTCGCACCCCCCTGACCCACCTCGATGCGAGGCTGGTCAAAGCACTCGAAACGCAACCGGACGAGCAAGTCACCAGGCGGCTGACGGAAGCCCGCAGCGAAATCCGGCGGCTGGTTAGCATGTTGGAATCGCTGCTTGATATCGCGTGGAGCAAAGCCCGCCTCAGTGATCGATCGATGCTAACGCCCGTCGACATGTCCGCCCTCGTTACCAATTTGTGCGAACTCTATGCCGATAGCGCGGAAGATGCCGGGTTGGTCCTGCAGTGGGAGGTGGAGCCCGGCGTTGTCTTGGACGGTGACGAAGCACAGCTCGGGCGCCTGCTGGCCAACCTCCTCGACAATGCCCTCAAATACGTCCCGCGCGGAGGGACAATCCGCGTCACGCTCGGTGATGGCCCCGTCCTCGTCTTGGCGGATGATGGGCCTGGCATAGCCGAAGCCGACCGGACGCGGATTTTCGAGCGTTTCCAGCGGGGGCCAGACGCCAAGGGAGGCGAAGAACGCCCGGGCGCAGGACTTGGCCTTGCCCTCGCATCCGCAATCGCACAACGTCATTCGATGATCCTGGAATGCCTTCCGAGCGCAACCGGTGCACTGTTCCAGCTCCGCAGAGAGACGCCATGAACAAGCTTCTGGCAATGGCGCTGCTCGGCGCGCTGACCAGCAGCTGCACCGGATCGGCGGGTGAGCCTCGCAGCGCGTCACTCGCGGGCCACTCGGCGGCCCGTTCGGATACGGATAGAACCGCGGTGGCGGTCCTGTATCGCGCGCAGTCGGCTTATGAGGATGGCGATCGTGCCGCCCTCTCTCTCGCGCTTTCGCGGCTGGATGCCGTCGGCCTTCATCCGGTCGGCGAAGAAGCGAACGACATCCTTGCCCGGTGGCGGGCGGCCGCAGATCAGCCTGCCATTACCCGAGGGCGGATCCTCGGTCCGGGGTTCATGGTGGGAGAACTCGCACCAAAGGAAGAACGCGCGCTTGAGCAGACGTTCCTGTCGGGGCGCGGTGCCGCGATCAGTTTGTCCGCGCTCGAAGGAAGGCCGCTGGAGATTTCCGTTCGTGACAGCAGCGATCAGTCTCTGTGCAGGAAGGTCGCCGAACGTGTCACATGTCGCTGGGTGCCGCTCTATACCCACCGGCACACGATTACTTTGCGTAACCCCAACACGAAAAAGACACGCTACCAGCTTGTGATCGATTGATCGTCCTGCGATGCCATATCCTCGCTGTTTCGAAGGGGACACGTCGACATGCACCGTCATATCTTTGCGATTGCCGCGATCGGGCAGGCTATCGCGTTCGCTCCACCAGTACTGCCGCAGGTGCAGACCGTTTCCGAAGGTGCGGGCCTAACCGATCTCGCATCCCTGAAAGCGGCCGCAGAGGCGATCGACCCGCTCGCCGAGGCGGCGAAATCGGAGGGTGCGTGGTCTGTCTATCTGGAAGCACTGGAAGCTGAGAACGGCCCCGCAGAGGAACAGGCGCACGCACTAAACCGCATCGGCGACAGCCGCTACTACCAGCAGGACATTGCCGGCGCGCTCGCATCCTCGCTCGAAGCGGAAAAGCGACTGATCGCCGCAGGGGCGACCGATGGTGAAGCCATGGCGGGGACATTGGCCAACATCGCGACCTTCTACACAGGGGTAGGGCAGCCGGAGAAGAACGTCCCACTGCAGGAGCGGTCGCTGAAGATAAGGACCGGCTTGTATGGCCAGGACCCTGAAGGGATTGCCCCTGCCGACGCCAAGGCACTTGGTTTGGGATATCTGAATTACGCCGCCGCGCTGTACGAAGCGAACCGCTTCGGTGACGCCGCGGAATATGTCGATCCCGCTATCAAGGGCCTGATCCGTGGCGGGATGACCGACACCACGCTCTTCGTGGCGCTCTCGACCGGAGCGAATATCTACATCGATGCCGGTCGCCAGGTCGATGCCTTGCGTCTCGCGAGGCAGGGGATCGCGATGGCGAACGAGCTGCTCCCGGAGGAGCACCCGTTCCACGGTTTCGCGCAAGGAACCTTGGCCAAGGTCCTGCTGCAGGCGGGACGATACGAGGAAGCCGAACAACCTGCTCGAACTGCACTCGATATAATGACCGAAAGGCTTGGCCCGACACATCGCAATACCTTGGTCGCACTGCACAATCTGGGCGTGGTCCAGATGCGCCTCGGGCAGTATGACGAAGGCATCGCACTCATGCTGGCGCGGCACGAGCGATTGATGGAGATCAGCCCCGCAGAAGCGGTGAACTCGTTGCTCTCCGCATCAAACGCCGCGATCGAAGCCGGCCGTGACGACGACGCCATGCATTTCGCGCTCAAGGCTGCGGGTCTGGCACGAGAACTGCCGACCGACGACGAAAAGGCGCTGCGCGGCCTCCTCACGTTGTCGCAGCGTCTCGATGAGAGCGGACAACCCGAGGCTGCGCTCGACATCCTCGATGAAATCGAAATGCGCGTGAACAGCAGCGGGCGCGAGCTACCTGTCGATGCAGCTATTCAACGTGGACTGTCACAGGTTCGCGCAGGACAGGATGAGGGTTGGGAGCACGTAGCAAGGGCACGCGCGCGGATCGTCGACAAGATGATCCAGGATGCGACCAGCTTCGAACTCGATGCGGATCTTGAAAATTACTTCGACTCGATCCTGCTGATCGCCGAAGCCGCGATCATTTCCGACCGCGCCGATGTTGCGCTCAATGCATTCGAACTGGCCAGTTGGGGCGTCAACGCCCGTGCGCGCCAATTGGCCAAGCTGCGTCACGGCCAGTTCGACAGGCCCGACCTTGCTGCCGATATCGAGAGGCTCCGCAGCGGGACCGCGCGCCTTCGGTTGCTCGCGCGCGAGCGGGCGGCGATGCTGGCCGCGGGGCGATTCGAGGCGATCGGCGAAGTCGAGCGGGAAATCGCCGACCTCGAGCGATCGGTGAGCGATGCCGAAGCGGCCTTGCGCACGGCGCTTCCCGAATTCGATACCACGCGGCGACCGGTCGATGTATCAATCGAGACCGTCCAAGCCCGATTGCGGCCGGACGAAGCCCTGCTGATCGCAATGCCTGCCAATCGGCGGATGCTCCTGATGGCCGTGACCTCCGAAACGGCGGTGATGAAAGTGGGGCCGGGGGGGCGCGCAACCATCCGGCCGTTCGTGGAACGATTGCGTTTGGCACTCGACGCGGGCGAAGGTGCAGACGCATTCCCATTCGACGATGCGAAGGCGTTGCACGACCTCGTCCTGTCGGCCGAAATCGCAGCGGCGCTCAATGGAAAGACCCGGGTATCCTTGGTTACGAGCGATGCTCTCTCGCGTCTGCCATTTTCCGCTTTGCTGTCTTCCGTGCCCGACCGACAGGTGCGGGACTTCAGCGAGATGGAATGGCTGGTCCGCCATCACGCATTCGCGACGGTTCTTTCGCCTTCCGCTGTACTGGGCTCGAGACAAGATGGGGGTAATGCCGGGCGGTTTCTCGGCATAGGCGCCGCCGCAAATTCGGACGAAGCGTTCACTGGGGAAACGCGGGCGGTCGTGGCAACCGCCGTGGATTTGCGATCGCTGCCCTCGCTGCCTGCGAGCCGCGAGGAGGTCCGGCTTGCGGGGGAGGTCAGCGGCGCCAGCGAGCGCATCCTCCTCGTCGGTGGGGACGCAACCGAAGCCCGGCTTCGGCTGCTGGCTGAAGCAGAATACAGTGTAGTCCTGTTCGCCACGCACGGTCTCATGGAAGGGGAACTGGGCGGTCTACGGGAACCGGCGCTCGTCCTGACGCCCGGATCGGGAACGGGCGGTACGACCGACGACGGCATCCTGCTTGCCGGTGAAATTGCGGAGCTTGGCCTTTCGACCCAGATCGCGATCCTCTCCGCATGCAACACCGCCGCGGGACGCACTCATGCTGCTCCTGCCTATACGGGTCTTGCAAATGCCTTTCTCGCGTCGGGAAGCGAGCGCGTGATGCTCTCGCATTGGCGGGTCCAGGACGAAGCCGCGTCGCAGCTGACCGTGGAATTCGTTAAGCGCCTGCGTGATGGGCACGCCCACGCGGACGCTCTTCGTCTTGCTCAATTATCGATGCTGGAGGGCGAAACGGACAGCGGATCCGCCAATCCTGCCCGGTGGGCAAGCATGGTGCTCATCGACGGTCGATAAATGTCGCGTCCGCTATGTCGACAGTCCCGAAACAGGCGACAGGATCCCCCGCCGGAACTTGCGCGCAAAGCGGTTCTAGCAGGTTGCCAGCCAGCCCATCATCGAACTGATTTTACTGTCGGCACCGGTGGCGTAGCCGGCGGCTTGGCTGTCCGCCCAGCTTTCAGCCCTGGCGTGCATTTTGTCGAAATAGCTCAGATCGCTGTCTTCCCGCATGTCGCGACGTGCCTGACGCTGCCAATAGCGATGGCGGATTCCCGCACGAGCGGCTGACAATTCTTCGCGCAGGTTCGCAACGAATGCCGAATCCTGGGAGCTCCCCAGGATATCGGACCAACGCTGCCACAGCGCGGAGCATTGCAGCATCTCACCGATTGTTTCGGGCGAGGTATAGGACTCCGCCAATCCTCGATCATAGGCTGCATTGTGCATGGCAGCGCTTTCCGCGCCGTCCCGGAGGACCTGTTGCGGCTGAGCAAGCGCCATATTCGGCAGAAAGGACACGCCTGCCGAAAGGGCTAGCGCCAGAGCGCCGCTACCCAAGAGTCTACGTCGCGCACACATTTCACTTTTCCCCTCACGTTCTGCGCACTGCCTCGATGGAAGCGCAAGCACGGTTTCACCGGCGCCTCAGTCTTCCTTGCAGACCCGCCCGCCGCCGGTGCCCTTGTAGGTGGTGCAGACGACGACACCGCTGCCCGGTTTCGGTCTGCTCGAACTTCCGCTGCCAAGCGATCCGACGTAGGGCGCATTCGCCCGCCGCGCCTGCGCCGCGCGATCGTCGGCCGCGCGCTGCGCCCAGCGTTGCGCTTCCGATTGGGTCTGGCGCATCATCCGCATGCGGCGTCTATACTCTGCATCGACCAAGCGGGTGGCGGGCGGATTATACTGCCAGTAATGCTTGTTCGCGATCGCATAGATCGCTTCGTCGCTCCATCGACGTAGCCCGGACGCGCCCGCTTCCACGACCAGCTGGCCGAGCAGATCGCCATCCTCGTTCGGCTTGAACAGGTCTTTGCCGTATGGGTAATTGTAGACGAGGTAATTGGCGATTTCGCCGAGATCGCCCGTTCGTGTCGCATAAGACCGGAGCGCCGCGGCTGACAGGGTGCCCAGCGAATTGAGCTCGCCCTCTACCGCTGCGGCGTCGCGCTCTGCCAGTTCGACGTAGAGGTCGGAACAGTCCTGTGCGACGGACAGGACGTAACGCTCGAGCGCGGGGCGCCCGTCGCTCTTTCTCATCCCGTCCCAGACGGCTCGAACTTGCCGATCCGCCTCGTTGCGAAGGTTCGGATCATTCCGTGTCACTTCGGCAAAATGGCCCATCGCACGGTTGGATGAAACGGGCAGTTGAATGTCTTCTTTCTCGGCGAACTGCATCGCCAGACCGCATTCGTAGATCAGTTCGGCGTCTTCCGTATTGGCGCGTAGCGGAGCCGCCGCCACCAGCAAGCAAGCCGCCGCGCCAAGCGCGAGGACGCCGGGGGACGCGTGGAGCGTGTCGCGGCGTCCTGGGAGGGCGGACGGCATCACGACTGGATAACGGCCATTTCGCGATCGCAGTCGCGCGCGCGTTTCAACATGTGGTTGCGCGCCTCGTCCGCCCCCATCACACGCGCCCGCTTGTTGTACTTGGCCTTGGCCGTCTGCATCGCTTTTTCGCCGTCGAGACCGGTCCGCTGTTCGATGATCCTAACCAGGCCGATCCATTCCGCCGATCCATAATTTAGGCTCACGTCGCTGCCTTCTGCGATCGAGACGACATATGCACAGCCTGCGCTCATCTCGAGCAGCTTCTTCGGGCTCGGATCTTTCGCAAGGACTGGCTGCGAGAACGCGAGCAGCGCGGTGCCACAGGCCAGCGATATCAGAAATTTCGGCGTCATGGTTTTCCCCTCGGTTCGGTCGGATCCGATTACCGAAGGACGCCGTCTCCGGAAATTTACAAATGCTGTTAAGAAGATGACGAAGGCCTCTCGACAGGAGGTGAGGAGCTCTCGGGATACTCGTTGCTTGGTCCCGCCCCCCGGGCGGGCCATCGCCGGGGGGCAGGCCTCTCAGGTTACAGGCCGATTATGCCTGGCTTCGGTCAGAAGCGATAGCTTACGCCTGCGCTCAATACCCACGGGTCGAGCTTGTGTTCGGTTTCGATTGCGAGCGTGTCGCCGGCATACCAGCGCGCGGTCGTGTCGACGAAATAGCGTCTCGCGTCGATCGTCAGGCCGAGACCGCTGTCGCCAAGCGCGATATCGGTACCTGCCTGCAGCACGAGGCCGAATTCGTCCGACAGCGTGGTGCGCGTCACACCGAGCGGAATGGTGTCCGCACCCGGTTCGACATCGACCCACCAGAAATAGGTGGCCCCGGCACCGAGATAGGGTTTCACGCCGCCGAGATCGAAATGGTACTTCGCCGTGAAAGTTGCGGGGATGACCTTGGCGTCTGACACCAGCTCTGCACCCGGCAGCCCGGCCACCGCATCGACATCATGTTGTGTCACGCAGCAGATCGTCTCGATCGAGAAATTCGGCGCGGCGAAATATTCGATTGCCAGCGTGGGTACGAAATTGTCGCTCGCCTCGGTCTGCGTCGTGGCGGGAAGGCCCACGATATCCGTGTTGATATCGGTGATTTTGCCATCGGGTGCGACAAGGGTGCCGAGCAGCTTTACCTGCAGCTTGCCGTCGTTGTCCGCGGCCTGGGCAGGTGCGGCGAACATTGCCGTACCGGCCAGCGCAGCTACCAGAAACTTCTTCATTCGATCGTCCTCGAGCGCGGCAGTGGCCGCCCCATGCGGCCCAGGGATGTTGCAGCGCTGGGATGGCTGTGGTGCGAAAATTTCTTGCCGGCATTGATCTGGGTCAAGGAAGCTCCGGCTTATCGGGGCGAGGGCGGCTTCATGATCACACCAGCCGAACCCTTCCAGCGATTTGCCAACCGGATACTTCCCGCAAATCTGTCGGATACCGTATACTTCCGGTTCCAGGCGCTCGCCCGGGCAAGCCGGCTTGCCAAGGCGCATTCGCTGGATTTCGCGGGGGCGGGCCAGCAGATCGTCTTCGTCGTCGACGGGGCTACCAAGCTGGTGGCGCACGCGTCAGAGTCGCGCGACCAGATCGTCGCTTTCCAGTTCGCTGGCGAGGTCTTCACTGTCCCCGGTCCCGACAACTATTCCTACTCCGTCAGCGCGCTCAAGGACTGCGACATCCTGGCTTTCGACTCGGCCGAATTCCTCCGGCTGGCATCGAGCGAAGCGGGGGTCCTCCACCATTTGCTGGAAAACACCACGCTTTCGCTGCGCCGGTGCCGCGAGAAGACGATCGCGCTGGGCCGCAAGACGGCGGGCGAACGCATTGCCGTGTTCCTGGTCGGGATGGCCGAGCGGATCGGAGTCGAGCAGGACGGCCGGCTGGTTCTCGAATTGCCGATGTCCCGCCGTGATATCTCGGACAGTCTCGGGCTCACGATCGAGACTGTCAGCCGTCAACTATCGAAGCTGAGGGACGACGGGGTGATCGAGACGGTGGGCCGTTCAGGCGTGATTTTGAACGCCCTGGAGAGCCTCCGGGACCGCGCGGGTTTCCTGCGCGAGGCCGCGTGAAATCTTTTCCGAATTTGATCTGGGTCAATGCCCTTCGCGGGATACCCGCTTAACCCCCTGCAAAAGGACGGAGAATTCTATGCAAGCGGAAACGGCGCTGGGCCGGGTGGGCCTGTGGTTCCTGGTCATGCTGGTCGCGATGGCGGCAGCGCTCGGGGCGGCGGATAGCGGCTTCGCGGCGCACGCCTGGATCATTGCGGCCCTTGGTTTCGTGATGATCTGGGTCAGCGCCTCGCGGTTCGACCCGCTGGGCAAGGCGCGGGGCTTCTTCAAGCTTCCTGACGGACCTTCGCGGTATGACGACGATCCCATTCGCTGGGGCGTCATCGCCACCATGTTCTGGGGCCTCGCGGGCCTTCTGGCGGGCGTTTTCATCGCTGCCCAGCTGGCTTATCCGCAGCTGAATTTCGAACCTTATCTCAATTTCGGACGCCTGCGTCCGCTGCATACCAGCGCGGTGATCTTCGCCTTCGGCGGCAACGCCCTGCTGGCGACGAGCTTCTACGTCGTGCAGCGCACCTGCCGCACACAGCTGGCCTTTCCCAATCTCGCGCGGTTCGTCTTCTGGGGCTACCAGCTGTTCATCGTGCTGGCAGCGACCGGCTACCTGCTCGGCATTACCCAGTCGAAGGAATATGCCGAGCCCGAATGGTACGTCGACTTGTGGCTGACGATCGTCTGGGTTGCCTATTTCGTGGTCTTCGTCGGCACGCTGGCGCGCCGCAAGGAACCGCATATCTACGTCGCCAACTGGTTCTATCTCGCCTTCATCGTGACGGTTGCGATGCTGCACATCGTCAACAACCTGGCGATGCCGGTGAGCCTGCTGGGCGCCAAGAGCTACAGCGCGTTTGCCGGGGTGCAGGATGCGCTGACGCAGTGGTGGTACGGCCACAATGCGGTCGGCTTCTTCCTCACTGCGGGCTTTCTGGCGATGATGTATTACTTCGTCCCCAAGCAGGCTGAACGCCCGGTCTATTCCTACCGGCTGTCGATCATCCACTTCTGGTCGCTGATCTTCCTCTACATCTGGGCGGGCCCGCACCACCTGCACTACACAGCGCTGCCCGACTGGGCGCAGACGCTGGGCATGGTCTTCTCGATCATGCTGTGGATGCCGAGCTGGGGTGGCATGATCAACGGGCTGATGACCCTAAACGGGGCCTGGGACAAGGTTCGCACCGACCCGATCATCCGCATGATGGTAATGGCACTCGCCTTCTACGGCATGAGCACCTTCGAAGGACCGATGCTGTCGATCAAGAGCGTCAACAGCCTGTCGCACTACACCGACTGGACCATCGGCCACGTGCATTCGGGCGCGCTCGGCTGGAACGGCATGATCACCTTCGCCTGCGTCTATTTCCTCGTACCGCGCCTGTGGAAGCGCGAACGGATGTATTCGCTGCGCATGATCAACTGGCACTTCTGGCTCGCGACGATCGGCATCGTTTTCTACGCCGCGAGCATGTGGGTTGCCGGTGTCACCCAGGGCCTAATGTGGCGCGAATATGGGCCGGACGGATACCTGGTGAACAGCTTCGCCGACACCGTTGCCGCGCTGCACCCGATGTATGTCATGCGCGCCGCGGGCGGCCTGATGTACCTCGGCGGCGCCCTCATCATGTCCTACAACATCTGGATGACGCTGGCCGGGAAGCAGCGTGTCGAAGCTCCGCTCAACGACGCTGCCTACGATCCCGAAGCGGATCGTCCGATCGTCAACCAGCCCAGCGCCGTTCCGGCCGAATAGGATCACCCAAGCCATGACCGATCCCGTCGTCGAAGAAACCGTCAAGGGCCACAAGCGGCTCGAGCGCAACATCACCCTGCTGGCCATCGGCACTTTCGTGACCGTCGCCATCGGCGGTCTCGTCCAGATCACGCCTTTGTTCTATCTCGACAATACCATCGAGGAGGTTGAGGGCGTGCGCCCGTACACCCCGCTCGAACAGGCAGGGCGCGACATCTACATCCGCGAGGGTTGCTACGTGTGCCATAGCCAGATGGTCCGCCCGTTCCGTGACGAGGTGGAGCGCTACGGCCACTACAGCCTTGCTGCCGAGAGCATGTACGACCATCCGTTCCAGTGGGGCTCCAAGCGCACCGGTCCCGACCTGGCGCGCGTGGGTGGCCGCTATTCCGATGAATGGCACGTCCAGCACCTCGAGGACCCGCAAAGCGTGGTGCCCGAAAGCGTCATGCCGCAATACGGCTTCCTCAAGGAGACCGAACTCGAAATCGGCGATCCCGAAGCGACCATGGTCGCGCTCATGCGGGTGGGCGTGCCCTATACCGAGGAAGACCTCGCGAATGCCGAGGCCGATATGCTCGCGCAGGCGGATCCCGATCGCGATCCCGGCGATCTCGCGGCGCGCTATCCCAAGGCGCAGATCCGCGATTTCGATGGCAATCCCGACAAGGTGACCGAGATGGATGCGCTCATCGCCTATCTGCAGATGCTAGGCACGCTCGTCGATTTCGACAGCGCCGCACCGCTCGAGGAACTGGCCGAGGAGAAGGGCCGATGAGCATCTACGAAACCCTGCGCCACTTCGCCGACAGCTATGCGCTGGTGCTGATGCTGGCGCTGTTCGTCGGGCTGTGCGCCTGGCCGTTCCGACCCGGCGCGAAAGAACGCAACCGCGACGCTGCAAACCTGATCTTCGAAGGAAAAGCCGATGGCGAATAAGCGCATCGACCAACCGACCGGCACGCCCACCGTCGGCCATGAATGGGATGGCATCGAGGAACTCGATACGCCGCTGCCGCGCTGGTGGCTGTGGACCTTTTATCTGACGATTGCCTTCGCGGTGGGCTATGTGATTGCCTATCCAGCCTGGCCGATGATCGACCGGGCGACCGAGGGCGTGCTGGGCTGGTCGAGCCGGGGGGAACTGGCAGAGGAAATGAGCGCTGCCGACCAGGCCCGCGCTACCGTGCGCGAGCAGCTGGCCCGCATTCCGATCGAACGCCTGCCCGAAGACGGCCCGCTGATGCAGCAGGCGGTTGCCGGTGGCGCAGCTGCGTTCCGCGTCAATTGCGTGCAGTGTCATGGTTCGGGCGCGGCGGGCAGCCAGGAACTTGGCTATCCCAACCTCAATGACGACGACTGGCTATGGGGCGGCGATCTCAAGGCGATCGAATACACGCTTGCGCATGGCATTCGCCAGGCTGGCGACGACGAGACCCGCAGAAGCGTCATGCCGCCCTTCGCGGGCGCGTTCGATACCGACCAGCTCAATGCCCTGACCGATCACGTTCTCGCCTTCAGCGGCAAGGCCGAGAGCAATCCGGTGGGTGCACAGATCTATGCCGACAATTGCGCTGCCTGCCACGGCATCCGCGGGGAAGGAGGCCGGGCACAGGGCGCACCCACGCTCAACGATGCGATCTGGCTGCGGGGCAGCAGCCGCGAGGCGATCAAGCAGCAGATCCTCAATCCGCGCATGGGCATGATGCCCAAGTGGGAGGGCCGGCTCGATCCGGTGACGCTGAAGATGTTGGCGGCCTATGTACACTCGCTCGGGGGAGGCGAAGACTTCGTGGAAGTTGCCGAGGATCCCGAGGTAGCGGTCGATGAACAACCCTGAAGACAACAGGCCACCGGGTGAACGCGACTGGTCGGTAGTCGTCGAGGACGGCATCGCCAAGAGCAACCAGCCGGTCTCGAGTGCGATTGCCGATCCTGCGGCGACGACGCGTCGCCACGAACCGCACGAACCCGCGCGAGAGCACTTGCCCGAACGGCTCTACGAGCCGCGCAAGGCTGTGCACAACAAGCGGATCGACGGGCCTTTCCGCCGGTTCAAATGGCTGGTGATGCTGGTCACCCTGGGGATCTACTATGTAACGCCGTGGATCCGCTGGGACCGCGGCCCCTACGCGCCCGACCAGGCCGTGCTGGTGGATCTCGCCAATCGCCGCTTCTACATGTTCAGCATCGAGATCTGGCCGCACGAATTCTACTTCGTGGCCGGGCTGCTGATCATGGCGGGGATCGGCCTGTTTCTCGTGACCAGCGCCGTGGGGCGCGCATGGTGCGGCTATGCTTGTCCGCAGACGGTGTGGACGGACCTGTTTCAGCACGTCGACCGCTTCGTCGACGGCGATCGCAATGCGCGCATCCGGCTCGACGCGGCACCGTGGACCTGGAGCAAGGTGGCGCGCCGCGCCTTCAAGTGGAGCATCTACCTGTTCATCGGGTTCTGGACCGGTGGCGCGTGGATCATGTATTTCGCCGATGCGCCCACGCTGGTCCAGGATTTCTGGCGCGGCGAGGCGGCATCGGTTGCCTACATAACGGTCGCGGTGCTGACACTGACTACGGTGACGCTGGGCGGCTTCATGCGCGAACAGGTGTGCATCTACATGTGCCCCTGGCCACGCATCCAGACGGCGATGATGGACGAAAAATCGCTGCTGGTGACCTACAAGGACTGGCGCGGCGAGCCGCGCGGAAGCGTCAAGAAGGCAGCGAAGAACCCCGACCGGTTCGGCGACTGCATCGATTGCACCCAGTGCGTGCAAGTGTGCCCGACGGGGATCGATATCCGCGAAGGACCGCAGATCGGCTGCATCACTTGCGGGTTGTGCATCGATGCCTGCGACCGGGTCATGGACGATATCGGACGCCCGCGGGCTTTGATCGATTATGCGACGCTCGAAGATTGCGAGCGCGAGGCAGCCGGCGAAGCCGTGAAATCGCCCTGGCGCACGCTGCTGCGGCCGCGCACGATCGCCTATACGCTGATCTGGGCTGGGATCGGCGGAGCACTGCTGTTCGCGCTGGGTACGCGCAGTCATACCGAACTGACCGTCGCCCCCGATCGCAACCCGCCCTTCATGCTCATGTCGGACGGGTCGGTGCGCAATTCCTACACGCTCAAGATCCGCAACATGGAAAGCCGCCCGCGCGCCATGGAGATCGCGGTCGAGGGCCTGCCCGGCGCTCTCATGTGGACCGACACGATCAACCGCGACGAGGCCTCAGCCACGCAGCGGGTGACAGTGCCGGCCGATCTCGTGCGGGCAGTGCGCGCCTATGTCGCCGTGCCGGTCGGCACCGCACCGCAGCAATTCGAATTCCGCGTCACCTCGCTCGACGAGCAACGCGAAACGGATGTGGTGGAAACGCGCTTCGATGCACCGGAGGATGAATGATGCGCCGTGAATTCACAGGACGGGACATGGCCATGGTCATGGTCGCCGGTTTCGGGGTCGTGGTTGCGGTGAATTTCTACATGGCCTCGCTCGCCATCGGCGGTTTCGGCGGCGTGGTGGTCGAGAACTCCTATGTCGCGAGCCAGAAGTTCAACGGCTGGCTCGACGAGGCGCGCGAGGGCCGCAAGCTTGGCTATGCTGCGCAGATGGCTCGCGCCGCGGACGGCAGGCTGATGGTAACGACGCAGGGTGTGCCGGCGGCGGCACGCGTCTCCGCCGATTTGCGGCGACCGCTCGGCCGGCCGCAGGACATGTCCTTGCAGCTGGAGCAGGCAGGGGCGGGCAGCTATCTCTCTGCCGAAACCCTGCCCGCGGGCCGCTGGATCGCGCGCGTTACCATCGCCGTCGGTGACCAGCGCTGGATGGATGAAGCGGAAGTGCAATGAATGCCCCGCTTGCACTCGACACGCAGGGCAGCATGCCCTTCCGCGACAGCCGGTTCACCGTGCCGGGGATGCGCTGTGCCGGGTGCATATCGAAGATCGAGCGCGGGCTGGCGAAGCTCGAAGGTGTCGACGCGGCGCGGGTGAACTTCTCCGCCAAGCGTGTCGCCGTCCGCCATCACGCGCGACTGGGTGAGGATGACCTGGTCGAAGCGATCGCCGCCATCGGGTTCGAGGCCCAGCCCGTGGCCGACAATCCGATGGCGCGCGACGATCGCGAATCGGCGGCGTTGATGCGGGCGCTCGCTGTGGCCGGCTTCGGCATGATGAACATCATGCTGCTTTCGGTCAGCGTATGGTCGGGCGCGGAAGGGGTTACGCGCGACCTGTTCCACTGGCTGTCGGCGATGATTGCCCTGCCGGTGGTGGCCTATGCCGGCCGGCCCTTCTTCGCGAGCGCTGCAATGGCACTGCGCCACCGCCGCACCAACATGGACGTGCCGATCTCCATCGGGGTCCTGCTGGCGACGGGCTTGAGCCTCTACGAGACCATCGCGGGCACGGGCCATGCCTATTTCGACAGCGCGGTCATGCTGCTGTTCTTCCTGCTTGCCGGGCGCGCGCTCGACGCGACGATGCGCAACCGGACGCGCGCAGGAATCGGAGCCCTGCTATCGCGGATGGGTCGCAGCGCGATGGTCCTTGATGAAAGCGGGGCGCATCGCACCGTCGCTGCGGAGGATCTCGAGCGGGGCATGCTGATGATCGTTGCGGCGGGCGAGGCGCTCGCAGCCGATGGCGTGATAGAGGAAGGCGAGACGACGCTCGACAATGCCATGCTGACCGGGGAAAGCGCACCGCAGGCGGCACGGGTCGGCGATACGGTTTATGCCGGGGCGATCAATCTTGGGAATGCAGTGCGCGTGCGGGTGACAGAGGCCGCTTCGGATACGGCGCTCGCGGGAATCGCGCGGCTCATGGACGAGGCGGGCCAATCACGCAGCCACTATGTCCGCATTGCGGATCGCGCATCCCGGCTTTACGCCCCGGCGGTGCACTCGCTCGCGCTGCTGGCCTTTGCCGGGTGGATGATCGCCGGGGCGGGTTGGTACCAGTCGCTGGTGATCGCGATTGCGGTGCTGATCATCACCTGTCCGTGCGCAATGGGGCTCGCGGTTCCGGCAGCGCAGGTCGTGGCGTCAGGGGCGCTCGCCAGGAACGGCCTGCTGGTCAAGGATGGCAGCGCGCTAGAACGGCTTGCCGAAATCGATACCGCGCTGTTCGACAAGACGGGCACGCTGACCGTGGGCGAGCCGGTGCCCGCCTTGGGCCATCTTACCGACCGGCAGGCAGCGATCGCCCTGGCACTTGCCCGCACCAGCCGCCATCCGCTGAGCAAGAGCATCACCCGCGCGCTCGAAGGGCACGGCGTGCAACCCGTCGACTTGTCGGGTGTGCAAGAAACGGGCGGCAACGGTGTCTCCGCTGTCTTCGGCGGTATCGCAGTCGCGCTCACCCGCCCCGATACCGACGGGTTCCGTATCGCTACCGGACTACGGATCGGCGAAGAGGTCACGAATATCGCGTTCGACGACCCCGTTCGGCACGATGCCCAGGCGACTTTGGACGAGCTTGCCGCTGCGGGCATTGAAAGTGCGGTGGTCTCGGGTGACAGGGCGGGGCCGGTAAACGCGGTCGCCGGCGACCTGGGGCTCGAGTGGAAGGCCGAACTTCACCCCGACGCCAAGCTTGCACATATCGAAAAACTCAAATCGGCCGGGCATCACCCGCTCATGGTGGGGGATGGCATCAATGACGGCCCGGCGCTGGCCGCGGCGCATGCCTCGATAGCGCCGGGCAGCGCCAGCGATGTGAGCCAGCAGGCAGCCGATGCGGTTTTCCTCGGCCGGTCGCTGCGTCCCGTCGTGGTGGCGGTACGGGTCGCCCGTCGGACCATGCGGATCGTGCGCCAGAACTTCACTTTCGCGATCGTCTACAATGTCTTTGCCGTGCCACTGGCGCTGGCCGGTCTTGTAACGCCCTTGATCGCAGCGGTGGCGATGTCGCTCAGCTCGCTCGTCGTGGTAGGCAATTCGCTCAGGCTTGCCAGGGCGGCGCAATGAGCGGCCTCGCCTTCCTGATCCCGATTGCGCTGGGTCTTGGGATGCTCGGTCTCGCCGCGTTCTTCTGGGCCATGAAGCGGGGCCAGTTCGAGGATCTCGATGGCGCTGCGCAGCGTATCCTGATCGACGATGAGGAAGACGAGCGATGACCGTATCCGTGCTACCGGGCATCCTCGTGTTGCTGCCACTGGCGGTCGGTCCGCTGCCGCAGCCCGCACGGACCATCACCGCCGATCTGTGCAACGGCGGATCGGTGGAAATTCCCGTCGATCGCAACCCGGCGCGTGAGGAGCCCTGCGCCGTGAAGGCGTGCCACGCAGGTTCATGTCGCAAGAGATTTGATCTGGCGCAATGACGCGCGTGGTGCGCGCCTTCAAGAAGGCCCGCATGTGGACATACTACCCCGATCTGCTCGCCAGACCCGTGCCGCGTTACACGAGCTATCCCACCGCCGCTGAATTCGGCGACATCGACACCGGCCTCTACCGGCAAGCTCTGAGCGGAGCCGGGGGCGATATCTCGCTCTACGTCCACATCCCGTTTTGCGAGAAGATATGCTTCTATTGTGGATGCAACACGGCTGCATCAGGCCGGCGTCAGCGGCTCGAGACCTATCTGGCCGCCCTCCACCGCGAGATCGAGCTGGTCGCTGCGCTGCTGCCGGCATCTGCCCGGATCGCACGAATCGCCTTCGGTGGGGGCAGCCCGAATGCCATCGAGCCTGCCGACTTCGATCGTCTGGTCGACCGCCTGCTTGCGAACCTTCATGTGTCCAATCCGACCTTCTCGATCGAGCTCGACCCGCGGACCATGACGCGGGAATGGGCCGATGTCATCGGGCAGGTCGGTATCGAACGCGCCAGCCTCGGCGTGCAGACCTTCTCGGCCCAGTGTCAGGAGGCGATTGGCCGCGTGCAATCGGAGGATTGCATCGTCCAGACCGTCGACTGGCTGCGTGGGGCGGGGGTGACGTCGCTCAACTTCGATCTGATGTACGGTCTGCCGGGCCAGACGATGCATGACCTGGAAGACAGTTTGCAGCGCACCCGTGTGCTCGGCGCCGACCGGGTCGCGCTGTTCGGCTATGCTCATGTGCCGCACATGGTACCGCGGCAGCGGGTGATCGATGGCAGCAACCTGCCAGACCAGCGCGAACGCTTTGCCATGGCCCAGATGGGATACGCCTATTTCGCCACGCATGGCTACACGCCGATCGGCTTCGACCATTTCGCCAAGCCGGGGGGAGACCCGCTCGCGCGTGCGGCGCTGGACGGGACGTTGCGGCGCAACTTCCAGGGGTTCACCGACGATCCCAGCGACATCCTGATCGGGCTGGGCGCGTCGGCAATCAGCAGCTTCCCGCAATTGCTCGCGCAGAACGAGAAGAACAGTGGCCGCTATCGCATGCTCAGCTCGCAGGGACACCTGCCGGCCGGTCGCGGCATCGTCCGCAATCCCGACGAGCGTTACCGAGCAGCGGTGATCGAACGGCTGCTGTGCCAGGGCCGCGCGCAGTTAGGGGCGTGCCTCATGCGGGAAGCGAACGAGACGCTCCGCCCGTTTCTAGAACGAGGGTTGGCGTCGATCGACGGGCAATGGCTTACCATCTGTCCGGAAGGGCTCCCCTATGCGCGAACGATCGCCGCCGCGTTCGATGCGTATCGGCAGCCGAGCGCTCGGCAGTTCAGCTCCGCGGTCTGAGCGTCAGCGGCCATACCGCCGCGCTGCGAAGGATAGCGCAGTCAGAGCGAGCGAACATCCCGCCAGCAGCGCGCAGGTCCCGGCCCAGCCGTGGATGTCATAGGCCAGCGTCCCGGCATAGCTGCCGATTCCGCCGCCGATGAACATGATCACGACATAGATCGTGGTCAGCCGGGTGCGGATCGCGGGATCGAGCGAGAGGAAGGTCATCCGGCCGGTGACGTCGATTCCCGGTCCGACGAGATTGGCGATGAACAGCGGCACCAGCAGCCCCCACAGCGTCCCGCCCAGCGGCCACAGCAGGAGAATCCCGACGAGCTGTATCGAGGCGAACACCATTCGCGCAGTGCGCGGGCCGATCGCATCGGACCAGCGGCCTAGCCATGGCGTGGAGGCGATGCTTACCGCCGCTAAGCCTGCAAGGTAGCCGACCGTGTCGGTGCCATACCCCATCTGCGGTGAGGTGAGATAAAGCGCCAGCCCGAGCCAGAGCGCGATGAATTGTGCGAAGTTCAAGCCCTGAATGGCGCCGGCAATGAGGATTTCGCGGTGGCGCGATAGCAGCGGAAACACCGAGAGGATGAGCCCGGTATAGGACTGCCTTCCGCTGGCCGGCCGCTCGCCGCCTTCCATCAGTCGAGGCAGGGCGAGGGTGACTGCAAGCATCAACCCGGTCGCGGCCCAATAGACCGCGCGCCAGCCAAAATGCTCGGCGACGACGCCCGCGCCCACCCGGGCGACGAGAATGCCCAGGATGACGCCCGCAGTCAGCTTGGCGGTGACCTGTCCCAACCGTTCGGGAGCCACGCGTTTGGAAGCATATGCGGGCAGCAAGTACGGTGCGATCGTGAAGAACCCCAGCAGCGTCGATCCGAGCACGAAAAGCGTAAAGCCCTGTGCGAACGTCATGACCGCCAGCGATACCGTCTGTCCGGTGGCAAACGCGATGGTGAGGCGGCGGTTGGAAAACCTGTCGCCCAGCGGCAACAGCAGGAAGATCCCGACGGCCAGAGCGAGTTGGTTGAGCGCCGGGACCAGTCCGATCCGTGCGTGGCTGACCCCGAAGTGGTCGGCAACCAGCGCGATGATCGGATGGATATAATAGGCGTTCGCCGTCACCACCGCCGCGGCGATCGCGAGCGAGGTTTCCTGCGCGGCCGTCAGTCGTGCCGTATGGTTCAACCGAGGTGACCCGCCTTGCGCGCCATCGCGATGACGCCTTGCGCGAGAACATCGGGCTGGTCTTCCTGGCAGAAGTGCCCGCAGGTGCCCAGCGTCCGGTGCGGTTGCCCCGCAGCGCCCGCAATTCGTTCGATCAAATGCTTTTCAGCGCCGCGGGTGATGGGATCGTCTTCGCCGAATAGGGTGAGGAACGGCTTGTCGTAAGCGGCAAGCGCGGGCCAGGCTCGCTTGTTTTCCTCGACCCCCGGCATCCCGTCAGCCGCAGGGACCAAGGCCGGGAAGGCGCGGGCGCCCGCTTTCGAAGGCTCATCGGGGAAGGGCGCGTCATAGGCAGCGATCTCCGCCTCGCTTCGCGGCGTCGCGGTGGCGCGGTCGAGCAGGGCGCCGATCCTGAAATCGGGCGAACTTCGTGCAAACTCGCGCCAGGCCAGGAAAGCTTCGCTTGGCGTGCCGCCTGCGGGCAGAAAGGTGTTGCTGGCGACGACGCAGGAAAACAGATCGGGATCGTCGGCAACCATCCGCAGCCCCAGCAGTCCCCCCCAATCCTGACAGAACAGCGCGGCCGGGCGCGGTTCGACTGCAGCGCGCCACTGCTTGAGCCAGTCGACATGGCGGGCATAGGTGTAGAACGCGATGTCGTCGGGCTTGTCGCTTTTTCCGAAGCCGATCAGATCGGGCGCGAGCACGCGGAAGCCAGCCTCCACCAGCGGCGGGATCATCTTGCGATAGAGGAACGACCAGCTCGGCTCGCCATGGAACAGCAGGACGGGCGGGGCATCGCGCGGCCCCTCGTCGACGTAATGCTGGCGAGCCTTAAGGCCATCGCCGAGGTCAACCTCGAACCAGTGCTCGGCAAACGGATAGTCAGGAATGCCGGCAAAGCGTTCGGCGGGCGTGCGCAGGATCTGCAACGGTTTCTCCTCCCAAGCGACCGATGATCCGGTCCTGATTCGAAACCTTAAGGCGTCGGATGACTGGTGTCACCCAAGTGGCTGACCGGAACCGTTTCCTTGAAGGTATGCGTCACATAGGGGAAGGGGATTTCGATCTCGGCATCGTCCAGCGCCGCCTTGATTGCGCGGATGACCTTGTCCTTGCTTTCCCAACCGTCGCGCGGGGAAGATCCCGCCCACCAGCGCACCAGGAAATCGACCGAGCTGGAATTGAATTCCTGCGCAAAGATGTCGATCCCCTTGCTGGCGAGGACATGGTCGACCCCTTCGACCGCACGTCGGATCACGCTTGCAGCATGGTCGAGCTGCGTGTCGTAGGAAACGCCGACCACTACCTCGTGGCGGCGCTGGCTTTCGTCGGTAACGATTTCGACGGGGTTCTTGAACAGGATCGAATTGGGCACGACAGTCAGTTCGCCCGAGAGCTTGCGAATATGCGTTTCGCGCAAGGTAATATGTTCGACCTTGCCCGAAATGCCCTCGCACTCGATGACATCGCCGATGCGCATCTTTTCGCGGACCATGATGAGCACGCCAGCGAGGAAGTTCTCGAAAACATCCTGAAAGGCGAAGCCGATGGCGACTGCGCCGATCCCGAGGCCGGCGAGCAGGCTGGCGGCGGTCAGGCCCGGTAGGACGACGACAGCCGCGATGAATATCCCCGCGACCCAGATGCCCAGCTTGACCAGCGTGTCGATCAGCGTCTTGAGACTAGCCCGCAGGTCGGTCCGGCCGACCAGCATGTCCGAAATACGCGCAGCAAAGCGCGCGAGGATCCAGGTAATGAAAAGGATGAAGATCGCAATCGCGATGCTGGGAAGGCTTGCCACGAAACCTTCGCCCATGTCCTGCAGCTGTTCGCGCAGCGTATCGATGTAATTCACGAGTGCGAAACTCCCTTTGCGCTGCAACGCAACGCAAAGGGTGAGGTTCCTAGCCGGTGTCGATCAGCTGACCCCGTGTTCCTTCCGGGCAAGTTCGTGCAGCCAGTCCGCATGGCGGGGCGCGGTCTTGGTCTCGCTCCATTCGTCGAGCATCATCGGCGCCACGCGCTTGAGTTCGGCATATTGTTCGTCGGTCCCGATATCGGCGGCCAGTTCGACGCGGTGACCGTTGGGATCGAAGAAATAGATCGACTTGAAGATGCCGTGATGCGTCGGGCCGAGCACGTCGATGCCGAGGCTTTCGACGTAGTCCTTGGCGGCCAGAAGCTCGTCCTCGTTTGCTACCTTGAAGGCAAGGTGCTGGACCCAGGCGGGCGTGTTCTCATCACGCCCCATGTCCTTCTGGTTCGGCAGTTCGAAGAACGCCAGGATATTGCCGTTACCAGCATCCAGGAAAACATGCATATAGGGGTCGTACTCACCGGTCGAAGGAACGTGGTCCTCGGCGAAGGCGGTGGTGTATTCCATGCCCAGCACCTTGCCGTACCATTCGACGGTCTCCTTGGCGTCCTTGCAGCGATAGGCTGCATGGTGGACGCCGCCCAGTTTCACCGGATGTTCGGTCACATCGCTCATTCTGCAGGCTCCTTCGCAGCGGCTTCGGCTTCCCCTACGGTCAGCGCGCCGCGCTTGATCTGGTCGCGTTCCATGCTTTCGAACAGCGCCTTGAAGTTGCCTTCGCCGAACCCGTCGTCGCCCTTGCGCTGGATGAATTCGAAGAACACCGGTCCGACCTGCGCTTCGGCGAAGATCTGCAGCAGCAGGCGCGGCTGGCCGCCTTCGGTCGTGCCATCGAGCAGGATGCCGCGCATCTGGAGTTCGTTTTCGTCTTCACCGTGGCCCGGCAGACGCTCGGAAAGCATCTCGTAATAGGTGGCGGGTGGGGCGGTCATGAACGGCACGCCAAGCTGCTTGAGATTGTCCCAGCACTGCAGAAGATCGTCACAGATCAGTGCGATGTGCTGGATGCCTTCGCCATTGAACTCGCGCAGGAATTCCTCGATCTGGCCCTTGCCGCCTTCGCCTTCCTCATTGAGCGGGATGCGGATCTTGCCGTCGGGCGCGGTCAGCGCTTTCGAGGTGAGTCCGGTGTATTCGCCCTTGATGTCGAAGAAGCGGATTTCGCGGAAATTGAAGAGCGTTTCGTAATAGTCCGCCCAGTATTTCATGCGGCCGTTGTAGACGTTGTGCGTGAGGTGATCGATCACGTTGAACCCGGCGCCGACGGGAAACTTCTCCACGCCGTCGAGATATTCGAAATCGATATCGTAGATCGACAGGCCGTTGCCGTGGTCATCGGCATAGCGATCGACCAGGTAAACGATCGCGCCGCCGATGCCGCGGATCGCCGGGATCCGCAGTTCCATCGGGCCGGTTTCGACCGCGACAGGCTCGGCCCCGCGCTGGAGCAGTTCGTCATAGGCCTTCTTCGCATCGCGGACGCGGAAGCCCATGCCGCAGGCGGAGGGGCCGTGCTCGCGGGCGAAGAACCATGCCGCGCTGCGCGGTTCGTAGTTCAGGATCAGGTTGATCTGCCCCTGCCGCCAGAGATCGACATCCTTCGAGCGGTGCGATGCGACTTGGGTAAACCCCATGGCCTTGAAAACCGGTTCGATGACGCCTTTTTCGGGGGCGCAGAATTCGACGAATTCGAAGCCGTCGAGGCCGATGGGGTTTTCAAACAGGTCGGGCATTGAGATCCTCTGGTACGGTGTTTGGTTGCAATGGAAACTAAATACCTGTCCCGGGTGGTTGTTGTCAAGCCGGGCAGGGGCTGGCGCCACGCGCTGTTCCGTCGGTGCGACGAACGGTCCCACGCGCAAGAATGCGCTTGCGCGAGCCGGTTAACTGTGATTCTGTCGAATGATGCGGCGCACTCGCTCTCGATCCCCGATTCAGCAGGCGAAGATCACCCAGCACGCTGCGCTGGCGGCTTTGCTGGTGATGGGCGGTTTTGCCATTGCAGGGCCTTCGGGCCTGCTCGCGTGGAGCGAAAACCTGCGCGTGCTCGATCAGCGTGAGGCCCAGCTCGCTGCCTTGGAAGCGGAGCGCGAGGCGTTGAAGAACCGCGTCGCACTGCTGCATCCGGACCATGCCGATCCCGACATGGTCGGCGAATTGCTGCGCAGCCAGCTCAACGTCGTCCACCCCAACGAAGTGGTTATCAAGCTCGAGGACTGACTGCATACGGAAACCACCGCGTTCCGTAAGGGTTTTCGTATGCATGCACGCTCTGCCGTTGCGCGGTACGCGTGGCTGTGCCTATAGGCGCAGCCGATATTCCTCCCCGGAAGAACAAGGATCCGAAGTCTTGGCCAAAGCCCCCCGGAGCAAGAAAACCGCCCCCAAGTCACCAGCAGAGGACAGCGAGTTCGCGCTCCACTCGCTGCAGGATGCGTTCGAACAGGACTCGCGGTTCAAGGCCAGCAAGGAACAGCTGCTCGACTTCTACAAGCAGATGCTGCTCATTCGCCGGTTCGAGGAACGCGCCGGCCAGCTCTACGGGCTCGGCCTGATCGGCGGCTTCTGCCACCTGTACATCGGCCAGGAAGCGGTCGCGATCGGCCTCCAGTCCGCGCTCGACGGCGACAAGGACAGCGTGATCACCGGCTATCGCGATCACGGTCACATGCTTGCCTACGGCATCGATCCCAAGGTCATCATGGCCGAACTCACCGGACGCGAGGCGGGCATTTCGAAGGGCAAGGGCGGGTCGATGCACATGTTCTCGACCGAGCACAAATTTTACGGCGGGCACGGCATCGTCGGCGCACAGGTTTCGCTGGGCGGCGGCCTCGCGCTAGCGCATCAATATAACGACGATGGCGGCTTCTGCCTCGCCTATTTCGGCGATGGCGCGGCCAACCAGGGCCAGGTCTATGAGACGATGAACATGGCGGCGCTGTGGAAGCTGCCGATCGTCTTCGTCGTCGAGAACAACCAGTACGCCATGGGCACCGCGGTCGGTCGCAGTTCGGCGGAAACCGAATTCCATCGCCGCGGCACCGCTTTCCGCATTCCGGGCATGGATGTGAACGGCATGGACGTGCTCGAAGTGCGGCAGGCCGCCGAAATCGCGTTCAAGCACGTGCGCGAGGGCAAGGGCCCCGTGCTGATGGAATGCAACACCTATCGCTATCGCGGGCATTCGATGTCCGATCCCGCCAAGTACCGGACGCGCGAGGAAGTGCAGGATATCCGCGAACACAAGGATCCGATCGAGGCAATCAAGAAAGTGCTGCTCGAAAACGGTTCGACCGAGGACGAGCTCAAGGCCATCGATAAGGATATCCGCAAGACGGTGACCGAGGCAGCAGATTTCGCCGAGAGTTCGCCCGAACCGGAACCCGGCGAACTGTACACCGATGTTCTCGTGGGGGAGTACTGAGCGATGGCTATCGAACTGAAAATGCCCGCGCTGTCCCCGACGATGGAAGAAGGCACGCTGGCCAAATGGCTCAAGTCGGAAGGTGACGCGATCGTCGCCGGCGACATCATTGCCGAGATCGAAACCGACAAGGCCACGATGGAGTTCGAGGCCGTCGACGAAGGCACTCTGGGGAAAATCCTGGTCGACGAAGGCACCGAAGGCGTGAAGGTCGGCACGGTCATCGCCATGCTCGCCGGCGAAGGCGAAGATGCTTCCGAGATCGAGGCTCCCGCCCAGGACGCAGCGGTCGAGGATACGCCTGGAGAAGGCAAGGATGTCGGCCGCGATCCGAGCGAAGCGGAGATAACCAAGCCTGCGCGCAAGACCGATGTTAAGGACCCCGAGGTTCCCGAAGGAACGGCATTTACCGCCACCACCGTGCGCGAGGCGCTGCGCGACGGAATGGCCGAGGAAATGCGTGCCGACGAACGCGTGTTCGTGATGGGCGAGGAAGTCGCGCAGTACCAGGGTGCCTACAAGGTCACGCAGGGCCTGCTCGACGAATTCGGCCCCAAGCGCGTCATCGACACGCCGATTACCGAATACGGGTTCGCTGGCATCGGGACCGGGGCAGCGATGGGCGGCCTGCGCCCGATCGTCGAATTCATGACATTCAATTTCGCCATGCAGGCGATCGACCATATCATCAATTCGGCGGCGAAGACCAATTACATGTCGGGTGGCCAGATGCGCTGCCCGGTGGTCTTCCGTGGCCCGAACGGCGCGGCCAGCCGCGTCGGCGCGCAGCACAGCCAGAATTACGGTCCGTGGTACGCCAGCGTGCCGGGCCTCGTGGTGATCGCTCCCTACGATGCTGCCGATGCCAAGGGGCTGATGAAAGCCGCCATCCGCTGCGAAGACCCCGTCGTCTTTCTCGAGAACGAACTCGTTTATGGCCGCAGCTTCGACGTCCCCGATCTCGATGACTACGTCCTGCCGATTGGCAAGGCGCGGATCATGCGCGAGGGAACGGATGTCACGATCGTCGCCTATTCGATCGCGGTCGGTCTCGCGCTGGAGGCAGCGGACGAGCTGGCGGATGAAGGCATCGATGCCGAGGTGATCGATCTGCGCACGCTGCGCCCGCTGGACCGGGAAGCGATCCTCACCTCGCTGGCGAAGACCAATCGTCTGGTCATCGCGGAAGAGGGGTGGCCGACATGCTCGATCGCATCCGAGGTCATGGCAATCTGCATGGAAGACGGTTTCGACCATCTCGACGCGCCGGTAACGCGCGTGTGCGACGAGGACGTGCCGCTGCCCTATGCCGCCAATCTTGAGAAGCTGGCCCTGATCGACACCCCGCGTATCGTCGCTGCCGCAAAGAAGGTCTGCTATCGCGACTGATATGGAGCAGGACTGGGCAGCCGCGGGCAACCTGCTCGACGAATGTCCGGAAGTGTCGCGCATCGCACTGGCGAGTGCCGGGTCTCGGCGAGACATCTGGCTGGCCGCCTTTGCGCTCGACGGGCGCATCGGACGGATGGTGCTCGGCGCGAGCGAGCCGATGCTCGGCCAGATGCGGTTGGCATGGTGGCGCGATCAGCTGGGGGCGGCAGCGTCCGCTCGCCCGCATGGCGATCTGCTGCTCGACCTCATCGGCAGGACATGGGCGGGCAATGAATTACCGCTGCTCGCGCTGGTCGACGGGTGGGAAGCATTGCTTGGCGAACGTCCGTTTGGCGCTGCCGACATGCAGCGCTTCATCGACGGGAGAGCGGGGGTGGCTCGCGGGCTGGCTGCCCGTCTCGGGGCAGCCAATGCAGAGGTACGGGCGGAAGCGGCAGGACGGATCTGGGCCCGGGCGGATTTGGCCGCTTATGCCTCCGAGGACGGCGAACGCGATCGCGCGCTCGATCAGGAGCGGGGCGCCGCGCGGGCCCAAGGGCAGCTTCCCGCGGTGCTGCGCCCACTGGCCGTGATCGAAGGCCTCGCTCGGCGGTCGCTTCGCGCAGGGGGCGGGCCGATGCTGGGCGATCGTCTCAGTCCGCTGGTGGCCTTGCGACTGGGCCTGTTTGGACGCTAGGCTCGCTCTTAACGGCAGAAGGAGCGGGGGCCATGAACCGGATCGTGCTCGGAGCGATGATTGCACTCGCCCTCGCGGGGCTGGGTGCCTTCTGGTGGCAGGGCCGCGCGCAAATCGAACGTGGCGCCCCGCCGCCGGTTCCGGCCGAGCCTGTGGTCGCCGAACCCGAGGTCCCAGCGAGCGACCCGGGCGACATGGTCGGCCCCGCGCCGCCCGAGGCGAGCGAACTGACCAAGGAACAGCGCCGCTTTTTCCGCTACGACCGCAATCGCGACTGGCGGATCACCCGCACGGAAATGCTTTCGAGCCGCACCGACGCGTTCCGCAAGCTCGATGTGGATGGTAACAACCTGCTCGATTTCGAGGAATGGGCGGTAGCCACGGTCACCAAATTCGAAGGCGCCGATGCCGATAGCGACAACCAGCTGACCCCGGGCGAATTTGCCACCACTGCGCCGAAACCACGGCGGAAAACCCGTTGCGCCTGCTAGGCGGGCACGGCTTCCATCGCCCCGAGCCACTGCCCGAAATCTTCCTTGGCCCGGTTGGTATAGGCTTCCTTGCGCACTTTTTTGCCGACGTCGTGAAGTGGCGGGAAGAGCCCGAAATTGACGTTCATCGGCTGGAAGGTCGCGGCTTCCGCATCGCCGGTGATATGCGATAGCAGCGCGCCGAATGCCGAGGTCCGCGGCGGCGCCGACCATTCGTGGCCGGCCAGTTCCGCAGCGGCCATGAGTCCTGCCATCAGGCCGACCGCCGAACTCTCGACATAGCCTTCGCAGCCGGTGATCTGGCCAGCGAAGCGGATGTGCGCGCCGCCCCTCAATCGCAGCTGGCGATCGAGCACTAGCGGCGAATTGATGAAGGTGTTGCGGTGCAGCCCGCCCAGCCGCGCGAATTCGGCATTCTCTAGGCCCGGAATCGTGCGGAAAAGCTCGATTTGCGCGCCATATTTGAGCTTGGTCTGGAAGCCGACCATGTTCCACAGCGTGCCCAGCTTGTTGTCTTGCCGCAGCTGCACCACCGCATAGGGCCAGCGCCCCTGCGGGTGTTCCTCGCTGGTGTCGTAGGGATTGTCGAGCCCGACGCCCTTCATCGGGCCGTAGCGCAGCGTCTCGACACCGCGCGCGGCCATCACCTCGATCGGCATGCAGCCATCGAAATAGGGCGTGTCGGCTTCCCATTCCTTGAATTCGGTCTTGTCGCCGTCGATCAGGCCTTGGTGGAAGGCGAGATACTGCTCCTTGGTCATCGGACAGTTGATGTAATCGCCGTCCTCATTGCTCGCCGCCGTGCGCTTGTTCCAGCGCGACTGGATCCAGCACTTGCTCATATCGATGCTGTCGCGGTGCACGATCGGCGCGATGGCATCGAAGAAGGCGAGCCGGTCCTGCCCGGTGGCGCCGACAATGCTTTCTGCCAGAGTCTGCGCGGTCAGCGGGCCAGTGGCGACGATCGTCGGCCCTTCGGCGGGCAAAGCGTCCACCCGTTCGCGCACTACGGTGACATTGGGGTGCTCTTCCAGCGTGCGCTGCACCTCGGCGGAAAAGACGTCGCGGTCGACCGCCATGGCCGAACCCGCGGGGACGCGCGCGACTTCGCCGGCCCGCATCACGATACTGTCGAGCCGGCGCATTTCGTGATGCAGCAGTCCGACCGCGTTCTTGGTATCGTCGTCCGAGCGGAAGCTGTTCGAACAGACCAGTTCGGCCAGGCCGTCGGTCTGGTGCGCTGGCGTCATCTCGCCGCTGCCGCGCATTTCGGACAGCCGCACCTTGAAGCCGCGCTGCGCCAGTTGCCAGGCCGCCTCGCTGCCTGCGAGGCCGCCACCGATTATGTGGATATCATGGGTCATCGCGCGCGCCCTAGTGCTTGCATGGCCCCTTCGACAAGGCCTAGCGTCGTGCGATGCCGCATCGCGCCCTTATCAAGCACCGGCCCTGGCTGCTGGCCAGCCTCGTCGCCGGCGTGTCCTATTTTTTCGTTGCCGACGATCCGATCGGCGGCGCATGGCTGATGCTGTGGAAAGGGGCCGGGGTCGGATTTTTGGCGCTCTACGCTGCCTTTCGCACCCGGGGTTTCGACCGTTTGCTGATTGCCGGCGCGCTCACGCTGGGCGCATTGGGCGATGTGACACTGGAGATCAGCTTCCTGATCGGGGGGGCGTTGTTCGCGCTCGGCCATGCAGTCGCGATCATCCTGTATTTGCGCAATCGCCGTGCAAGCACCAGCAGCAGTCAAATCCTCGCCGGTGGGAGCCTGCTTCTGCTTACACCCCTTATCGCGGGTTTGATTGCCTATCCGTTGCCGAACTGGATCGTCGCTACGGCCTATTCCGCAGTGGTTGGGGGCATGGCAGC